>WNFD01000609.1_pt1 | contig 46822 bp, 39 predicted proteins | sample 5400491 | NCBI WGS metagenome assembly WNFD01 (sample SAMN13153343, study PRJNA577476) | soil metagenome | isolation source: 120 cm saprolite under Douglas fir tree site 2 hole 2 replicate 2 | place: USA:California | collected 2015-04-18
CACCCACCACGACCACAAGTCCGACGGCCCCTTCCTGAAAGAGGGCGCCGAAGGCCCACTCGCCATCACCATCACCGAGACCGGCGTCACCTGGCAGCCCGCCCCCACCGTAGCCGCTGGCAAGTAGCCCTCAATGAACGGCGGTGCTGTTACGTTGCTTTATGACGGAGATCGCAATCGTGCGGCGAAGACAGCCAGCGGTGTTACGACGCGCTACCTTGTCGACGATCTGAACCCAGCCGGATACGCGCAGGTGATCGAAGAAGTGGTAAACGGCGCGGTCCAGCGAGGGTACACGTATGGGCTCCAACGGATCAGCGAAAGCCAGCCCATCAACAACACGTGGACTCCGAGCTTCTACGGATATGATGGCATGGGCAACGTTCGGCAATTGACAAGCGCGACCGGCGCGATTACTGACACGTACAACTATGGCGTTCGCCGCGTTATTAGGCTAAGGAGACCATATGTTTCATCGCTTCTCGGCTTCAGCACGCTCTTCAGTCATCCGTGCAGGGCAAGTTGCAAGTTCGGAAGGGCGAAATTCTATCGAGCCCAAGCACATATTGCTTGCTTTGATTGAACGGCAGCCTGCATTGTTTGAGAAAGCTTCGGAGCACCCCATCGATCCGCAAGTCATTCACGCCGAGCTAGCACAGTCGAAAACACCCTTACCTACTTCACGGCGAGGCGGCAAATTGAAATTCAACGAAGAGTGTAGGCAGGTCCTAATACACGCGACTGAACAGGCGCGCTCGTGTTGGGAAGAATGGGAAGCTCCACGTAGAAAAGGGCATCATGTTTTGCCTGAAGATCTGGAATACTGGGAAGCCCGAATGAAACAGCCGCTAAGAAAGCCGCGCTTCACGGGGCGTATTGAATCATTGTTGTTGCGAAGAACATGGGAAGTAGATGAGCGTCACCTTTTGCTTGGGCTGCTCAAGGGTGTGGAGTGTCCCGCGGTTGCAGTCCTTACAAAGCGGGGTGTGACCTTAGAAGCGGCGCGTCAACGGCTCTGCGCCACCGGCGTCTGAAGGATTTCAAGGATGCGCTGCAGGCAGACGCGTAAATTCCATCAGATCCCTCCTCGTAGAACCCTTCGCTACTCTCTTCAGATGCCATCCACTCCTGCGGGGTAGACTGGTACCTATGCCGCGTGGATATTTCATTACGTTCGAAGGCCTTGACGGCTCTGGAAAAACCACCCAGCTTCGCCGCCTCGCCGCCACCCTCGAGGCCGAAGGCCACCACGTCGTCACCCTGCGCAACCCCGGCGGCACCGCCCTCGGCGACCGCATCCGCAGCGTCCTGCTCGACTCAAAATCCGAAGCCGCCCTCGGCCCCATCGCCCCAGCCGCCGAGATGGCCCTCATGTTCGCCGACCGCGCCCAATCCATCGCAGAGATCATCCTTCCTGCCCTCGCCGCCGGCTCCATCGTCCTCTGCGACCGCTACACCGACTCATCCGAGGCCTACCAGGGCGGAGGCCGCCAGCTCGGCAGCGAACGCATCCTCGCCATGCACGCCGCCGCCTGCGACAACCTCCAGCCCGACCTCACCCTCCTCCTGTTGCCCTCTCTCGAGTCCTCCCTCAAGCGAGCCCGGCGCCGCAACCAGCGTCACGTCGAGCGGCAAGGCACCGACGAGAACCGTTTCGAGCGCGAGCCCGACGACTTCTACCGCCGCATCTACGACAAGTACAAAGAGATCGCCGCACGCGAACCCCAACGCGTCGTCATCATCGACAGAAACGACAGCATCGAAGAGATCCAGACCCGCATCCAGGAAATTGTCACCAGACGATTGGAAGAGCGGAATCAAAAAGTCGATCTCGGGTCAATATCCTCTTGTATAGCGTAATGTTACGCTATACAATTGCGGTCTCGACATGATTCGGAGCTTCCGCCACAAAGGAGTCGAAAGGTTTTTCAAGACAGGCTCGAAGGCGGGCATCCAAACCAGCCATGTCCGTCGACTCAACGAGCAGCTTACCGTTCTCAACGTCGCCACCCGGCCCGAGCAGATGAACGTTCCCGGCTGGCAATGGCATCGACTGACCGGCAAGCTTCGAGACCACTGGGCCGTCAGCGTCAACGGAAACTGGCGGCTCACCTTTACCTTCGACGGCGAAGATGCAATCCTCGTCGACTATCAGGATTATCATTGAGGAAGGAGACAATGCATGCGCATGTATAACCCCGCGCACCCTGGAAAAATCCTCGCGCACTATCTCGCCGGGCGGTCTGTCACGGAGGTCGCTGCGCACCTCGGTGTAACTCGTCCCGCACTGTCGCGCGTTCTCAATGGCCGCGCCGGAATCTCCGCGGACATGGCGCTTCGTCTGTCGGAGGCGTTCAACACCGACCCCGACCTCTGGCTTCACCTTCAGGCTCAGCGCGATCTCTGGGAAGCCGCCAAAAGAAAGCGCCACAAAGTAAAACCTCTCCCCGCGCTCAAAGCTGCATAAGCCAGTGTCCACTCCGTCCAATCCCACCCAAAAATCGGTGCGCGCCGGTCCACCATCCGGATCTTCGGACATGGGCACTTCCACGCCCTCCTCCGTTCCGCACTCTGCTGAGAGGATCGTCCAAATAATCCCCGGCCTCCGCTTCCCTCTTCCGTTCTATATGTTCCGGCCCTGGGTCAAGCTCGGCCATCCCATCCGCCTCTTCGAATATCTCCTCAAAACCTACGGTAACATCGCCCACTACCGTTTCATGGGCACCCCCATCGTCTTCCTCAACGACCCCCGCTACATCCAGCAGGTCCTCGTCACCGACGCTGCACACTTCGTCAAGGAGCGTACCGTCCGCCGCATGAAGGTCCTCCTCGGCGAGGGCCTCATCACGTCAGAAGATCCCATTCACATCCGCCAGCGCCGCATCGCCGCTCCTGCCTTCCATCGTCAGCGCATCGCCGCCTACGGAGAGCGCATCGTCTCCATTGCCCAATCCCACCGCGACCAATGGCAGCCCGGCCAGAGCATCGACATCGCCGCAGCCAGCATGGCCCTCTCGCTCGAAATCGTAGCCCGCACTCTCTTCGACACCGACGTCACGCCCGACATCCGCGCCATCAACGACGAAGTCAACACCATCATGCATCTCTACAACTTCATCGTCGCCTTCCCCCGCATCGAATCCTTCCTCCACCTCCCCATCCCCGGCATCGTGAAGTTCCGTAAATCCAAAGCCCGCCTCGACGCCATCGTCAACCGCCTCATCACCGAACACAGAAAAGCCGCGGAGCGCGGAGAACCCGACAAAGGCGATCTCCTCTCCATGCTCTTAGCCAGCAAGTACGAGACCGACGATCACCCATCCCAAACCCACCAACAAACCGGCATGTCCGACGACCAGGTCCGCGACGAAGTCCTCACCATCTTCCTCGCCGGCTACGAGACCGTCGCCAACGCCCTCACCTGGACCTGGTACCTCCTCTCGCAAACTCCCGAAGTCGAAAAGAAACTCCACGCCGAACTCGACGCCGTCCTAGGGATCGCCTCAGAACCGGGTGCCCCATGTCCGGATTGTCGGAAATGGGATGGAGCGTCACAAAATCGTCCCCGCACCCAACGCCTCCCCACCTTGGCCGACTACCCCAGCCTCCACTACACCGAGCAGGTCTTCGCCGAATCCATGCGTCTCTACCCGCCCGCCTGGGCCATGGGCCGCATGTCTACCCGCGAAGTCCACCTCGGCCCCTACAACATCCCCGCCGGCGCCCACGTCTTCTTCAGCCAATACATCATGAGCCGCACCCCCGAATACTTCCCCGACCCGCTGCGCTTCGATCCCGACCGCTTCACCCCCGAAGCCAAGGCCGCCCGCCCGAAGTTCACCTACTTCCCCTTCGGCGGAGGCAGCCGCCAGTGCATCGGCGAATCCTTCGCCTGGATGGAGGGCGTCTTCTCCATCGCAACCATCGCCCAGCGCTGGCGCATGGCCTACCTCGGCAGGACCCCGCCAGTCCCGCAGGCAAAGATCACCCTTCGCCCCCGCGATCCCCTGATGATGCGCCTCATCCCCCGCTGAACCAAACTCCCGCGCTAACAAACCCGCCGCGCTTTTTTATCGACTTCATCCCCCACCTTGCAGTAACCTCGTCCCTTCAGTGAACAAGAGGGAAACACACGAGGTCTTACGATGAGCACCGGCGCTCCCATCCCGCCCAACCCGGCCTATCCAAACGTCCCGCCGCCGCCCACCACCTCCGGCAATACCGTGCTGAAGATCGTCTTGATCGTCGTCGGCGTCTTCGTCCTGCTCGGCGTCATCGTCGCCGGAGTTATCGGCATCGGCGTCTACAAGATAGCCAAGAACGCCCACAAAGACAGCAGCGGCAACGTCAGCATCTCCACGCCCGGCGGCAGCATCACCGCCGGACAGAGCGCCAATGTCAGCGCCGCCGATCTCGGCGTCGATCTCTATCCCGGAGCCACCACCGGCGAAGGCTCGATGAACATGAAGACGCCGAATGGCTCCATGGTCACCGCCGTCTACCTCAGCCCTGACCCCTCCGACAAGATCGTCGGCTTCTACAAGGAAAAGCTCGGCGATCAGGCCTCGATCGTCCAGACCAGCAACGGAACCGTTCTCTCTGCCGGCGAAAAAGATAAAGACAGCATCGTGATCACGATCACCCCCGAGGGCAGCTCCTCGAAGATCGCCATCGTCCACGTCACCAACACCAAATCCGACTAGTGTCCTGTGTCTGAAGTTATCGACATAATTCGTCACCCGACCGCCTATCGATCGCTTCCAGATGGCGGTGTCATCCCGACCGGAGCGCAGCGGAGTGGAGGGATCTGCTGTTTGTGTGGGTCAGCACTCATCCGACGCGTTGCGCGTTATGTCGCCAATCTTAGACTCAGGACCCGCTCTTCAGCGGCCGCCCCTTCAAAGCATCACGGAACGCGGAAGACCAGCCCCGTGCTGACGCTGAACAGACGGGAGGCGGAGAACGAAGTCGTCCCGTTGAAGTTTCCGCTGTTGATGGTCGAAACCGCACCGTATCCCAGCTCAAACGCCCGGAAGTCCACGTGCTTGGACAGCGTGTAATCGAGCCCCCCGTAGATCGAATACTGCAGCCTGGTGAGATGGATCGGGCTATGCGGAGGCTTCGATCTGCCCGCACCCACCGACAGTTGCAGGTAAGGCTTGAATTTTTCGGCAAGCGGCTTGGCGACAATCCGCCCTCCAACCAGAAAGCTGTTGAGATGGGCGCTATTGGCGCTCACGATGATGTCTCGTATATCGACGCCCGCATCGTACTTCTGCGCATGAAAAAAATTCACATAGCCGCCGATATCCGCGCCGTAGAACGTCCGCTGCGTCGTATTGTCCCCGAGAAACGCAAACACGCCGGTATCCGCCTTCGAATTGCTGATGCCAATGCCAATCGGATTCACATACAAACCAACGTCGGTCGAGCCAACTCCGGTAGTACTCGCAGTCGAAGGGTTTACGGGAGACGGGTTTTCCTGAGCAAAAGCGGTAAGGTTCATCAGGGCGAACGCGAGGCATGGAGCGAGGAACCGCAACTTCATAGGTAAAAATCCTTTGACTTTCGAAACTGACAGCGCCGGCCGAACACGAGGCACACCTGCAAGTCTATTCGGCTGCACTTGCTTTCAGTCTATCGGAACCGGAGCAGGAACCTACCTTCACATCGCTCTTCCGCGACAATCGCGTGATACTTAATAGGCATGCACTTCAAAGGCACAAGGTCTCTCCTACTATTCTTCGTTCTGGCGAGCATCGCCATCACAGCGTCATCCGCAATCTCCCAGGGCAACGGTACGCCCGACGAGCAGGCTCTCCTCCAACTCGCCAATCAGGCCCGAGCCCAGCACCATCTCCCTCCCCTGCGCTGGGACAGCGCCCTCGCCATCGCCGCCCGCAATCACCTCCGCTGGGTCATCCGCAACCCCGGCGAGCTCAGTCACCAATACCCCGGCGAACCCGACCTCGTCACCCGCGGCGCCAACGCCGGAGCCCGCTTCGCCACCATCTCAGAGAACATCGCCGGACACGGACAGACTCCCGCCGACCTGCAGCAGATCTGGATGACAACCCCGGTTCATCGTGCCAACCTCCTCGATCCCAATCTGAACGTAGTCGGCATCGCTGTCGTCGAGAATCAGGGCCTCCTCTTCGCCGTGCAGGACTTCGCCCGCGACGTCCCCGCCCTCACGCCCGAAGCGGTCGAGCATCAGGTCGCAAAGCTTCTTCAAGCCCGCGGCTTCCCACCCGCGCCATCGAATCAGGACGCCCGCAAAACCTGCACCATGTCCCAGGGACAAGCCGGCACTCCCAAGCTTGTCATCCAGTGGGACGGCTCCGACATCAGCCATCTTCCGGATGCACTCATCCAGAATCTAGACAAGACCAGATACAAATCCGCTGCAGTCGGAGCCTGCCCCGGCAGGCAACCCAACCAGCAGTTCACCACCTACCACATCGCCGTCCTCCTCTACTGAGAGTCAGCGCGCCGAAGCCTGCTCACACCGTCACTGCACGTCGCCTTCCTCGCTGCCGGGTCGCGGGTCAGTTTCGCGAATCGTTCAGTCAAAACAAAAATTGGTCTCCCCATGAGCGCTGAAGGCGCAACCCATACCAGCCTGGGGCAACGCCCCAGGGATCGGGGGGTGCAATGACCAAGGGCTGAAGGCCCGACCTATTTCTTGCCAAACTGACCCACTACCGCGGCCCCTTGTTGTTGCGGTAAGACGGGAATGGCAGTATAAAAAGAACTTCCCACATCACAACGTTTTTTTCACCCATCTGATGAGCGGCATCGAGCAACAAAAAGTTTCGATTCCAACAAAGAGAGGAAAATTCAAATGGTTCTTGGAATGAGTCTAAGCACGTACACCATCCTGCACGTCATCCTCAGTCTCATCGGCATCGGATCTGGCTTCATCGTTCTCTTCGGCCTTATCAACGGCAGACTCCTCAGCCCCTGGAACGCTGTGTTTCTAGTCACCACCATCCTCACCAGCCTCACCGGCTTCGGCTTTCCCAACGACAAAGTGACTCCAGGCATCATCCTCGGCATCCTCTCTATGATCGTTCTCGCCATCGCCCTCGTCGCCCTCTACGTCTTCCACCTCAAAGGAGGATGGCGCCGCACCTACGCCATCACCGCCATGATCGCCCTCTACTTCAACATCTTCGTCCTCATCGCGCAAACCTTCGAGCACATCCCCGCCTTCCACGCACTCGCCCCCACCGGCACCGAGACCCCATTTAAGGTAGCGCAAACCCTCCTGCTGGTCCTGTTCGCCGTGCTCATCACCGCAGCGGCGAAGAAGTTCCGCAGCCCGCTCGTCTCGCGCTAAAAATTCGCCCCTGCTTTTCTCTCTTTCAGTCGCTGTCTCGTCAACCAGACAAATCGTCATTTCGACCGAAGCAGCCCACAGTCTCATCGTGGGCTGCGCAGTGGAGAAATCTGCTTCTCTACCTCGACTTCCGCCCAGCCAACGCCGCGCCGCGCCTTTGCTCCTGCCTTTCTTGTTGTCATCCCGCAGGGATCTGCTTTTCTTTGTCAGTCGTTGTCACGTCCACCAGACAAATCGTCATTTCGACCGAAGCGGCTCACGCATTTGTGAGTCGCGCAGCGGAGAAATCCGCTTCTCTACCTCGACTTCCGCCCAGCCAACGCCGCGCCTTTGCCGTTGCCGTTCTTGTTGTCATCCCGAAGGGATCTGCTTTTTCTTTTGCCATTTTCTGCCCAAAAATCGCATGTCAAGCCCCCCAGACCCTCCCAACGACACAAAACCCAACAACCACGCACCTTTCGCGCTCTTTCCCGTTTGGCATGTTTCTGCTTCCAAACGCGTATCATTGAAATAGGGGATAAATCTGCGCGGAAGCGATGGGCGAAGGCACCATCAGCGAAGTCCAGACTCAACACCCATGAATCGAAGACTTTAGACAATAAAGATACCCCGGGGGATACCCCGCACATCGCTCCGCAGCGGAGCAGAAAGGAGACCAAAGACGAATGCACGCCCTTCCCGCAACCTTCAACGACTTCCTAGGCAACAGCGCCGCCGTCGAACACCTCCGCACCGCCATCGCCGCCGGCCGTCTTCCCCACTCCCTCATCCTCGCCGGCCCCAGCGGAGCGGGAAAGTACACCCTGGCGCTCATGCTAGCCATGGCCGTCGAGTGCGAACGCCAGCCCCGAGACCTGTGGTCGAACGGCCAGTCGCTGGCCTCCTTCTGCGGCGTCTGCCACAACTGCACCCGCATCGCCTCCGCCGCCAACCTCGAAGAAGAAGTAGACAAAGCCGTAGCCATCCGCGAAGAGCTCCGCGAGGCCGACAAGAAAGACACCCGCGTCCTCGTCCAGCCGCACCCTGACGTCCTCATCATCCCCCCCGACCCACCGCAGCTCCTCATCAAACTCGGCCAGATCCGCACCCTCATCCAGCGCGCGCACTACCTTCCCAACGAGGCCCCGCGCAGAATCTTCATCCTAACCGCCTCCAGCTTCATGAAGGAGGCGGCCAACTCCCTCCTCAAAGTCCTCGAAGAGCCACCCGACACCGTCCACGTGATCCTCCTCGCCGAAAACCCCGGCGAACTCCTCCCCACCATCCGCTCCCGCTGCGCAACCGTGCGCCTCGGCGCCTTGCCGGTAGAAGAAGTCGAAATGCTCCTCGCCGACCGCCGCCCCGACGTCCCCCCGCAGCAGCGCACCCTCATCGCCCGCCTCTCCCAGGGAGCCGCCGGCAAAGCCCTCGGCTTCGACCTCGCCGCCTACACCGCCGCCCGCGCCGACGCGCTCATCTTCCTCCGCAACGCCGCCGCAACCAGCAACGGAAGTGGAGAGCCCGACCACACCGCCCTCTTCAAGATGACCGAGACCTACCGCGCCGGAGCCGAAGGCCAGCAAAAAACCTCCGCTCTCCTCCGCACCCTCTCGCTCCTCCTCGAAGACCTTCTCCTCCTCGGCGCCGGCACCCCCGAACTCCTCCGCAACACCGACCTCCGCCCCGAGCTGGAGCGCCTCAACACCATCCTCAACTTCGCGTGGATCGAAAACGCCTCCCGAGGCCTCGATCAAGTCCAGAGCGGCCTCCGCCGCAACCTCCTCCGCAGCCTCTCCCTCGACGCCTTCGCCGGCAAACTAACCACACCCGCCCGCTAACCCAGCCACAGATGCGGGTCCTATCAGATGCGGGTGGCCCATCCTTTCGCGCCTTTTCGAAAGGGTGGGTTGCCGTCGCCCGTTCTCCCTCACTTCACCCGAGCAGCCTTCCTTAGCCGGTCTCGCAAAGCATCCCCCAACCCGCCCGCCTCCGGCACCGGACACACAATCACGCTCACCCCCGCCTCATCGAGCTCCCGCAGCCCCGCAAACAGCCGCCGCGCCAAAGCCTCCCGATTCCCCCAGGGAGCCCAGCGAAACTCCCGCCCCTCCAGCCCCGGATCCCAACCATCCGGCAACATCACCCCAACCCGCTCTCCCGAATCCGTCAGATCCACCACCGTCTCCCGCATCTCCGCCTCACTCTCCACCAGCACCAGCCGCGCCCGAGGAGCATAGTGCCGCAGCCCCACCCCCGGCGAAGGCAGGCTCTCCGGCGCCACCGCCTCCAAGGCCCCACCAGCAAACACCCTCGCCGCCCCCGCCACAGCCGAGATCATCTCCGCCGTCACCGCCCCCGGCCGATAGATCAGCATCTCCCCCACATCCAGCACGGTAGACTCGACCCCAACCGTCGTCGCCCCGCCATCCAGCACCGCATCAATCCGCCCATCCAGATCCTCCAGCACATGCGCCGCCGTCGTAGGACTCGTCCGCCCAAACCGGTTGGCACTAGGCGCCGCCACCGGAACCCCCGCCGTCCGGATCAACTCCAAAGCGACTGAATGCGCCGGCATCCTCACCCCCACCAGAAGCCTCCCCGCCGTCACCGAATCCGGCACCGCCGCGGTCCTCGGCAGCAGTAAGGTCAGAGGCCCCGGCCAGAAAGCCGCCATCAGTGCCTCCACCTTCGCGGCAAGCCCCCCCGTAACCTCAGCGACCCGCTCCAGCATCTCGCGATCGCGCACATGCACAATCACCGGGTCCCACCCCGGCCTATCCTTCGCCTCGAATATCTTCGCAACTGCCGTTGCATCAAAAGCATTCGCACCCAGTCCGTACACGGTCTCCGTCGGAAACGCCACCGTCCCGCCCGCACGCAGTATCTCGGCGGCCTGCGGAATCCCATTCTCCGCAGACAAACGTACCGTTTTTCCACTGAACATATCGCCATTCTATCGCTGCGAATCTTCCCTCCCAGCCGTATACTCCACCCATGCAGGCTGCCGAAATCGAACTGAAGTTCCCCGTCGCCGATTTAGAAGCTCTTCAGGCCCGCCTCCCCCTTCTAGGATTCCACCTCGACACCCCGCGCACCTACGAGCACAACACCCTCTACGACACGCCCAACCGCGACCTCCGCGCCCGCCGCGAGGTCCTCCGCATCCGCCAGTACGGCAGCCTCTGCACCGTCACCCACAAGCGCCTGCCTGACCAGCAGGCCCCCGTCGACACCACCCGCTACAAGATCCGCATCGAAACCGAAACCATCGTCGCCGAACGCGAAGCCCTCGCTGCCATCTTCCAGCAGATCGGCTACGGCCCCGTCTTCATCTACGAAAAATATCGCACCGAGTGGTCTCACTCCATCAGCCCCAACTCCAACACCACAGGGCACCTCCTCATCGACGAAACCCCCATCGGCAACTACGTCGAACTTGAAGGCCCCACCGACTGGATCGACCGCACTCTGGCCGAACTCAACGTAGACCCCGCCACCAGCCTCACCGACAGCTACGGCAAGCTCTTTCTCGACTGGAAACAGCGCACCGCGAGCCCAGCCGAACACCTCACCTTTGCCGAAATCGCCTCTCCCGTCCTCACCCCCCGCTAAAGCCTGCTCCCCCTCTGCCGATACAACCTCTGTATATGGAGGTTTCCTTGGCAATCCCACTTCGTTCCTCGCGTCCTCTCCTCCTTGCTGGAGGCCTCGCCCTCTACGCTCTCTGCGCAGGCGCCACCTTCGCCGCACCCACCCCACGAGCCATCGTCTCCCGCGTCTCCCCCGCCTACCCTGAGCTCGCTCGCCGCATGCACGTCAGCGGCAAGGTCGTGCTGCTCGTCACCATCCAGCCTGACGGCAAGGTCTCGGCCACCAAAGTAGAGTCCGGCCATGCTCTGCTCGCTCCAGCAGCCCAGGACGCAGTCAGCCGCTGGCGTTTCGTTCCAGCTCCTGAAGCCTCCGAGTCAGAGATCGACGTCAACTTCGCAGCAGACGTCCAGTAACTCTTACTCTTTCCCCACCCACCATCACCGTGCAGGTAAGGACCCTCATGAAACTCGAATCCAAGCTCGGCCTCAGCACCGGCTTCCTCATCGCCGCCATGTTTCTCAGTGCGTACACCGCGCACGTCCGGATGGCAGAGGCTACCCACCTCTCCGACGTCATCACCGCCAATCGTCTTCCGCTCATCATGGGCAGCCGCGATCTCCGCTCTCACTTCACCGACACCATCCGCGCGCTCGAGTCCTACATGCTCTTCGGCATCGACCCGAACTCCTCGGTTGCCTATCGCAACTCCCGGCGCGAGCAGTTCGAACAGGCCGAGATCTCCCTCGTCAAACTTCGTCAGGATAGCGCCCACTTTGATCTAGGCCCGGACGCCGCACGTCTCGCAGCGCTTGAAGAAGGACTCGCCGCGCTGAAGCCGCTCGAAGAAAAGGTCGAAACCCTGAACGAGTCAAAGACCTCGCAAGGCACCGCGCAAGCCTACGACACTCTTCAGAACCAGATCCTTCCGCTTGAGAAGACCCTCTTCAAAAACGTCACGGACCTCGCCCAGTCGCAGATGGCCCAGACCAACGAGGAGCTGGTAAGCCTTCGCCGCGCCAACCATTCCACGCTTCTCACCTTGTGGCTCGCGACCATTCTCGGCGCTCTCATCGGAGGCTCTGTCTCCATCCTCCTCGCTCGCCGCATCACCCGGGCCGTCAGCCTGGTCGCCGAGCGCGCCAACGCCATCGCCGCGGGCGACCTCACCGGCAGCTCCCTCGACCTGCACAGTCACGATCAGATCGGCACCCTCGCCACAGCCATGCAGCAGATGCAGAACAATCTCTCCGGCATCATCGGCACCGTCGTCCAGACCGCCGGCTCTCTCACCGGCAGCGCCGCCTCCATGCGCACTGCAGGCGATCAGATCCATCGCCGCATGGACCAGCAGAGTCAGCAGACCCAGCAGGCCGCCACCGCCATGCAGGAGATGTCCGCAAGCATCGCCGAAGTATCACGCCACACCCAGTCGGCCGCCGAAACCGCACGCAGCGCCGCTGAAACCGCACGCGACGGAGGCACCATCGTCAAGCAGGTCCTCGGCAGCATGCACTCCATCGCCACTGCTGTCAGCGACACCTCAGCCACCGTCGGCCTCCTCGGCGACGACTCCCGCCGCATCTCGCAGATCGTGACCGTCATCGACGAGATCGCCCGCAAGACCAACCTCCTCGCCCTCAACGCCGCCATCGAGGCCGCCCGCGCCGGAGATCAGGGTCGTGGCTTCGCCGTCGTCGCCGGTGAGGTTCGCCGTCTCGCAGAATCCACTGCACAGGCCACCGGCGAGATCGCCACCATGATCCAGGGCATTCAGGACCGCACCCGCACCGCCATCGCCAGCATGGAGAGCGGCACCGGAACCGTCGAGCAGGGCGTCGTCACCACCACCCAGGCGGGTGAAGCCCTCGAAAAAATCATCGGCATGGCCGAGCGCGTCGACCGCATGATCACCCAGATCGCCATCGCCGCATCACAGCAGGCCGTCGCCGCCGATCAGTCCAGCGCCAGCCTCGACGCCATCCATTCCCTCAGCCACGAGAACCTGACAGAGATGGCCACCACGGCCGCCGGAATCGAATCGCTGCGAACCACTGCAGTCACACTGGAGCAGCAGGTCGATCGCTTCAGCCTGAAATCCGCGCCCGACACGAGGCTCATCCCCTCCTCCTCAAACAATCAACCCCACATCACGCTACAACCCGCGTAGCGCAAGAAAAACACACGCACAACAAAAGGACCCGCCAACCAGCGGGTCCTTTTTTCGCAACAGCAAATCAAGAACCTTCACTCAGGAAGAAAGCCGAAACTTCCGATCTCGTCTTATCCGCCCTAATCGGTGTTATCCGTGTAAATCCGTGTTAAGCCTTAAGCAAACGGAGCAGCCTAGAAGATCTGGAAATTAACCTCGACATTCAACTCCACCAGAACCGGCCTGCCATTCTCCATCGCAGGCTTGAACTTGTACTGCATCACGGCATCTCTCGCCTTCTCATCCAGCCCCATGCCCACGCCGCGGATCACATGCACATGGCTCGGATTTCCATTGGTATCGACCCACAGGTTCACCAGCACGTTCCCTGCGACCTTCGCCTTGCGAGCCTCTTCCGAGAACTCCGGTTCAACCGAATAGATCAGCACCGGCGCCGAAACGCCACCGCCGATCCGCCGCGGCCCACCACCCGTATTCCCGCCCGACCCAGGCCCAAGCCCGGAGCCGTTCCCCGAGCCCAACCCCGTTCCCGACCCATTGCCCATCGACATTCCCACCAGCGGCGAACTTGCAATGCCGATCTGCGGAATGCTGCTCGCCATCTTCACGTCCTGCTGCACCTCGATGGTCGGCTCGATATGGATCTTCGGCTCAACCAGCGGAGGCTTATTCGGCGGCACGAGCTGCGTATCCGCAAACTTCGGCGGCGTTCCCTTCGTCACCGGAGTCGGCCCGCGCTGCCCACCTCCGCCGCCCATCTTGTCCAGCTTCGGCGGAGCCTGTGGCGGGATCGCAAGGTCCGTCACCGCCATCGCCCTTACCGGCGCAGAAAAATGGACCTTCTCGTGCAGCAGCCAGGCGATCAACAGAATCAGCAAGGCATAGATCGCAATAGCAGAGCCCGTGGCCGCAGGGTTTTGCTTGGTCTTCATCCGGTCGACAACCGCAATCGGCTTCGACTCCAGCACCAGCGGAGGCAGCTTCACCGGGAAGAACACATCCCGCACGCTACTCCACAAAGAAGAGAAGACCCCTTCTTCCTTAATAATAAAATCATTCGCCGCCGGCTTCGATTCCAGCTGCAGCGGCTCTTCGTTGCTCTTGCTGAAGGCATCTCGCAGATTCGCGATCAGCGACGACCACATCGACCCATCGGTCTCTTCATTCAGGTGCGGCGCATCTGCCGGACGCAACGTTGGGGCCTGTCTCTCGGGATTGACCTGGGGTGGTGGAGTCATCAATAAATTCGCCATAAGCTGCTTCGCCTCGGTGGAGGCAGCCGTCGCTACTCTCCACCCACTTTAAAAAATGTGCGCCGCCTGTCCTTCTGTCAATACGTCGCCGGTCTTTCGCCGGTTTTTTCTTCTCGGGCGGCAAGCGTTACCTGGCTCCATAGACATTCTACAAACTTTCACCCCCAAATGCTTGTTACTTTGGACGCACGTCCCCTGCGAATGTCTCCTCCCCGCTTTTTGTTCCCCCGCCACCCCGGCTACAATAAGAGTTTGGCGCAAACTGCACTTCTGCTATCAGGATACGAGGAACGAATGCCGGACGCACCCCCAGACAGACTTCAAGCCGAGCCCGAAGATCAAAAACCCGCTCCCAAAGCGTTGAAATCCACGCTGAATCTGCCGATTGGCGGGAAAGAAAACACCTCGGACGCAGCGCCCAAGCTGCTGAAATCTACCCTGAATCTGCCCCAAACCTCCTTCCCCATGAAGGCCAACCTGCCGCAGAACGAGCCGGCTCGCCTGGCGGGGTGGCAGCAACAGCACTTGTATGCCCAAATCCGCGCCGCCCGTGCCGGCGCCGCAAAATACATCCTCCACGACGGCCCACCCTACGCCAACGGAGCCATCCACCTCGGCCACGCCCTCAACAAGTGCATCAAGGACTTCGTCGTCAAAACCAAAACCATGGCCGGCTTCGACGCCCCCTACGTCCCTGGTTGGGACTGCCACGGCCTCCCCATCGAAATTAAAGTAGACGAGCAGCTCGGCCGCAAAAAACTCGAGATGGACCCCCTCGCCGTCCGCCGCGCCTGCCGCGAGTACGCGCAAAAATACGTCGCCCTCCAGCGCACCCAGTTCGAGCGCATCGGCGTCTTCGGCCGCTGGGACACGCCCTACCTCACCATGTCCAACGGCTACGAGGCCAGCATCGTCGAGACCTTCTACGACTTCTTCGAAAAGAACTTCGTCTACAAAGGCCTCCGCCCCGTCTACTGGTGCATCCACGACAAGACCGCGCTCGCCGAAGCCGAAGTCGAGTACGAACAGCACACCAGCCCAAGCGTCTACGTCCGCTACAAACTAACAAGCGACCCCGCAACAGTACTGGGTGCCCCATCTTCGCGCCCGCATCTGGGCGCTAAGGTGGGGGTAGTCTCCCCAGATTCCGTATCGCAATCCACCCAATCCGACCAACCCGTCTACACCATCATCTGGACCACCACCCCCTGGACCCTCCCAGCCTCCCAGGCCGTAGCCTTCAACCCACACCTCGAATACGTCGCCCTGCACTGCGCCGACGCCACCTACATCGTCGCCGAAGCTCTCCTCTCCTCCATCATCGTCAACTGCAATCTGATGAGCGGAAAGAATAACGGCGAGCCCGCATCCCAAACCGACATCCTCGCCCTCTTCCCCGGCACCGCGCTCGAAGGCACCACCTTCCAGCACCCGTTCCTCGACCGCAGCGTCCTCGGCGTCACTGCCGACTACGTCACCGCCGACCAGGGCACCGGCGCCGTCCACACCTCACCCGCCCACGGCGTCGACGACTTCGACACCGGCAAGCGCTACCACCTCCCCGAAATCCAGTACGTCGACAACGCCGGCCGCCAGCGCCACACCGGCATGCACGGCGGAGGCGGAGTAGCCCAACCCTACGAAGACCTCACCGTCTTCAAATCCAACGCCCCCATCATCGAACTGCTCAGAGAAAAAGGCGCACTCCTCAGCGTCACCACCTACGAGCACTCCTACCCCCACTGCTGGCGCTGTCACAACCCCATCATCGTTCGCGCCACCGAGCAGTGGTTCATCGGCATGGAAACCCCGATGACCACCCCCGAAGGCATCGCAACCACCTTTCGCCAGCGCGCCCTCGACGAGATCAAACAAGTCGTCTGGGATCCCGCCTGGGGCGAAGAGCGTATCTCCAACATGATCGCCACCCGCCCCGACTGGTGCATCTCCCGCCAGCGCATCTGGGGCGTCCCCATCGCCGTCTTCCTCTGCGACAAATGCGGCGAACCCCTCAACGACAAAGCCGTCAACAAGAGCATCGTCGATCTCTTCCGAAAAGAAGGCGCCGACGCCTGGTACGCCCACGAAGCCGCCGCGCTCTTACCCAAACGAACCGCCTGTGCCTCCTGCGGCCACAAAGAGTTTCGCAAAGAGATGGACATCCTCGACGTCTGGTTCGAATCCGGCGCAAGCTGGCACGCCGTCCTCGACCTCGAACCCGAACTCCACTCCCCCGCCGACCTTTACACCGAAGGCGGCGACCAGCATCGCGGCTGGTTCCACTCTTCGCTCCTCACCTCCGTAGCCGTCCGCAACCGCGCCCCCTACAAGATGGTCGCGACCTCCGGCTGGACCCTCGACGAACAAGGCCGCGCCTTTTCGAAATCCCTCGGCAACGGCGTCGATCCTGTAGACATCGCCAAGCGCCTCGGCGGCGAGATCATCCGTCTCTGGGTCGCCTCCGTCGACTTCCGCGAAGACGTCGCCGCCAGCGAAAACCTCATGCAGCGCGTCAGCGACAACTACCGCAAGCTGCGCAACACTCTCCGCTTTCTCCTCAGCAACCTCTACGACTTCGACCCCGCGACCAACGCGGTCATCTTCTCGGAGATGCAACCCCTCGACCAATTCATCCTCGCTCGCACCGCCGAACTCGACGCCACCATCCGCGAAGCCTACGAAGACTTCGAGTTCCACCGCGCCTACCAGGCCCTCAACGAGTACGTAAACACCGACCTCAGCGCCCTCTATCTCGACGTATCGAAGGATCGCCTCTACACCTTCGCCCCCAATCACCCCGGCCGCCGCAGCGCCCAAACCGCTCTCTGGCGCATCGCCGAAGCCCTCACCCGCCTCGTCGCCCCCATCCTCAGCTTCACCGCCGACGAGGTTTGGCAACTCCTCCCCAAAGTCGCGACCCGCGAACCCAGCGTCCACCTCGCCCTCTTCCCCAACATCGCCGACATCGTCCCCGGCAGCGTCAAGCAGATCGAAGAGGATTGGGAACACCTCCTCACCCTGCGCGAAGAAGTCCTCAAGGTCCTCGAAGAGGCCCGCACCGCGAAGGAGGTCAGCAACCGCTCCTCCGAGGTTCAGGTCACCGTCGGCTGGATCAACACTCTCTCATGCCAGCACAACCCCATCTTCGAGCGCTACCACGAGATCCTTCCCGAACTTCTCGGCGTAGCCCAGGTCCACATCGCCGACGCCATCGTCACCGAAGGCGAAGTCGCAAAGGGAGCCTTCTACGTTCGGGCCAAACCCGCCGCAGGCAGCAAGTGCGAACGCTGCTGGCGCTTCACCGAAGACGTAGGCAACGAAGCAAAGTACCCCACCGTCTGTCTCCGCTGCGCCGACGCCCTCCAAGCCATTAACTTCCCACCCTACACCGCACCACCCAGCACCACGGAGCCGCAAGCCTGATGTCCGCAACGTACGAAACTACCAACCCAGCAGTCGAAGCAACACCGAAAGACAGGCGCGGCCTCGTTCTCGCCATCTCCGCCCTGGTGGTCCTCCTCGATCGCATCACCAAACACATCGTCGCCCAGCAACTCCCCAACGGCCAGACCTTCACCGTCATCCCCGGCATCTTCCGCATCTCCGACGTCCACAACACCGGCGCAGCCTTCAGCATGTTTGCAGAAAACGCCTCTCCCGTCACGGTCCGCAACATCCTCATCGCCTTCTCGGTCGTCGCCGTCATCATGCTCCTCGGCATGCTCTGGCGCGTAGGCCGCGTCATCACCCTCACCTCCATAGCCCTCGCCCTCATCCTCGGCGGAGCCTTCGGCAACCTCTACGACCGCGTCCGCTACCACTACGTCATCGACTTTCTCGAGGTCCGCATCGTCCACTACCACTGGCCCGACTTCAACGTAGCCGACAGCTGCATCGTCATCGGAGCTTGCCTCCTCCTCATAGAAATCTTCCGCCCCCAACCAGCCAACGGACGTTAGTCCTTTGGCTATCTCCGCGCTGAAACCGTCTCCCGCCTTGCAGCAAGATTCACCTCACATAAGAGAACTTTCCGCACAGATCCGTCGAATTCGCGATGGCATCCGGAGTAAAGACGGGCGGCTTCTGTCCCGAAAAAAATGCAAGCTGCAACGAGCGACCCGACACGTAAGTGACCATCCACTGAGTATCGTCAGAACCGCACAGACTGTTTCGGTGCAAAAATTTCTTTGAACCCGGCACGTTCAGTCGATACAGACTGCCATTTCCCCCGGCTGTGCCGTCTGCGTCGAAAAGAGCGCTTGCCTCTGCCTGCTCGAGACCGCGTATTCGAGCGATGGTAAAGCTCGAGAAGTTGATGAAAATCTTTTCATCAGCAAGGGCCACGTCCCCCGTGATGGACCGAGCGGTCGAGCTCGCCGCACGCCAATCTCCTTTATCCTGTGCCGCAGCCGTCATGCACCAAACCAATACCGACCACGCAATCGCGCATAGTAACGTCTCTCGCTTCATCTCTCGAGGATGGCATTGAAACCCTCATTTGATCAACTGACAATACCGGAAGCACTTTCTCACAGTGGGCGTAGTGATTCCATGGCGTCCTTTGCGTCTTCCTCTGCGTCCTTTGCGTTCCAGCTTTACATCACATTCTCCGTGAGAATGTTTTAGAGGGGTTGGCTACACCTCAACCGCCGCAAAAACAGCCCAGGACTCGCAATTCTCCCCATCCTGTCTGACAATAGAAGTTTGGCCATGAACGAGCACAAGCCCGACCAGATCACAATCCGCGGAGCCCGCACCCACAACCTCAAGGGCATCGACGTCGACATTCCCCACAACGCCCTCACCGTCGTCAGCGGGGTCAGCGGCTCTGGCAAATCCTCGCTCGCCTTCGACACCGTCTACGCCGAAGGCCAGCGCCGCTACGTCGAATCCCTCTCCGCCTACGCCCGCCAGTTCCTCGAGCGCATCGAAAAACCCGACGTCGACCACATGGACGGCCTTGCCCCCGCCATCGCAATTAAACAAAAAAATCAAACCCGCAACCCTCGCTCCACCGTAGCGACAGCAACCGAAATCTACGACTACCTCCGCCTCCTCTACGCCCGCTGCGGCACCGTCACCTGCCTGCACTGCGGCGGCATCGTCAAACACGACACCGTAGACGAGATCGTCACCTCGCTCTTCGCACTCCCCGAAGGAACTCGCACCTACGCCCTCTTCCCCATCGTCCGCGCCGAAGTAAAACTCGAGCCCATGCAGATGCCAACAGTAGAAGAGGAAGCCGCTGCCCCCAAACCCCAAAAAACAGTATCGAAAAAATCCGTCAAATCCCAAAAATCCGCGGTCGCCTCTTCCTTCAACCTCACCGACACATTAAAGGACCGCCTCACCGAACTCCGCCGCCGCGGCTACAACCGCCTCTACCAATCCACCAAGGCCGGCGAACACAAAATCGTAGAGTTCTCCACCCCCGAATCCCTCCTGGAACTCGACTTCACCAAACCCATCTTCGTCCTCATCGACCGCCTCGCCATCACCCCCGACGTCCGCGCACGCATCGTCGACGCCATCGAAACCGGCTATCGCGAATCCGGCGAAGTCCAGTTCCATCTCCTCCCCCGGCCCGAAGACGCATCTCCACAAAATCCCGTCATTTCGACCCCCCACCACCCCGAAGACGCCCTCACCAAAAATCCCGTCATTTCGACCGGAGGCGCAGCCGCAGTGGAGAAATCCGCTTCTCTACCACCAACGCCAACTAACCTCCGCTTCTCCGCCGCATTCGAGTGCACCACCTGCCACCGCGCCTACCGCGAGCCCGAACCCCGCCTCTTCTCCTTCAACAACCCCTACGGCGCCTGCCCCCGCTGCCAGGGCTTCGGCAACACCATCGACTTCGATCCCAACCTCATCATCCCCGACAAATCGAAGACCCTCGCCGACGGCGCCATCGCCCCCTGGACCACCACGAAATATCGCCCGCACCACGGCGAGATGATCCGCGCCGCCAAAGCTGCCAACATTCCCACCAACGTCCCCTGGTACGACCTGACCGACTACCAGCAGCGCTTCATCGAAGAAGGCGACGACAAATTCCCCGGCATCCGCGGCTTCTTCGCCGCACTCGAACGCAAAAAATACAAGCTCCACGTCCGCGTCTTCCTCTCCAAATACCGCGGTTACGCGCTCTGCCCCGACTGCCGAGGCCAGCGCCTCCGCGCCGAAGCCCGCGCAGTCCTGATCGCGCCTCAAAATGGCCCAGCCCAAAACATCTGCGAAACCTCCGCCCTAACCATCGCCGCCGCGCAAACCTTCTTCGATAATCTGCAACTATCACCGGCACAATTAGAGATCGCCGGAAAGATCCTCGAAGAGGTCCGCCAGCGCATCCACTTCCTCCACCAGGTAGGCCTCGACTACCTCACCCTCGACCGCCTCAGTTCCACGCTCTCCGGCGGCGAATCGCAACGCATCCAACTCGCCACCTCGCTAGGCTCACGTCTCGTAGGCGCCCTCTACGTCCTGGACGAACCCAGCATCGGCCTCCACACCCGCGACACCGCCAAGCTCATCCGCATCATGAAGGACCTCCGCGACCTAGGCAACACCATCCTCGTAGTCGAGCACGACCCCGACGTCATCCGCGCCGCCGACCATCTCCTCGACCTCGGCCCCGGAGCCGGCGAACTAGGCGGCCAACTCCTCGCCTCCGGAACCGTCAAAGAAGTCACAGCCAACCCCAACTCCATCACTGGCAAATACCTCTCCGGCCGCCTCACCATCCCCATCCCCAAGTACCGCCGCGAACCCGGCCGCGAACACCTCAAGCTCACCGGCGCCCGCATCCACAACCTCCGCGGCGTCGACATCGACATCCCCCTCGGCCTCCTCTGCTGCGTCACCGGAGTCAGCGGCTCCGGCAAATCCACGCTAGTCCACCAAGTCCTCTACCGAGCCTTGATGCAGGCTCTCGGCCAAACCGAAGGCAGCGACCCCGCCCATCTCTTCCGCGAACTCACCGGCACCCACCACCTCAACGACGTCATCCTCGTCGACCAGTCCCCCATCGGCCGCACCCCGCGCTCCAACCCCGTCACCTACATCAAAGCCTTCGACGACATCCGCGCCCTCTTCGCCGCGCAACCCGACGCCAAGCGCCGCGGCTTCGGCCCCGGCCACTTCTCCTTCAACGTCCCCGGCGGCCGCTGCGACGTCTGCGAAGGCGACGGCACCGTCACCGTCGAGATGCAGTTCCTCGCCGACATCGAGCTCCCATGCGAAGAATGTAATGGAACACGTTACAAATCCGCCATCCTCGACATCAAGTACAAAGGCAAGAGCATCTACGACGTCCTCAACATGACCGTCAAAGAAGCCCTGGTCTACTTCGCCGGCCACCCCAAAATCGTCGACAAGCTCTACGTCCTCGACGAGGTCGGCCTCGGCTACGTCCGTCTAGGCCAATCCGCCACCACACTCTCCGGCGGCGAAGCCCAGCGCGTCAAACTCGCCTCGCACCTCGCCACCGCCCGCTCCATCACCACACGCTCCACCAACGACACAGCCGCGAAAGCCCGCAGCCGAACCCTCTACATCCTCGACGAGCCCACCACCGGCCTCCACTTCGACGACGTAGCCAAACTCCTCGCCGCCTTCCGTAAGCTCATCGAAGGCGGAGGCTCCCTCCTCGTCATCGAACACAATCTCGACGTCATCAAATCCGCCGATTGGGTCATCGACATGGGTCCCGAAGGTGGCAACGGCGGCGGACAGATCGTCGCAACGGGCACGCCCGAAGAGATCGCCGCCAACCCCGCAAGCCACACCGGCCATTGGCTGGCTCCCGTCCTGCATCTGCCGACGTCTAAAGCTGAGCCGGAGCTTCAGGTCACCGCATAGCACAGACTGATGCGCAAGGCGCCGCGAATTACATTCGAGGAGAACGTAGAGGAGACCGTAGAGAGGAGTGCCATGAAATCCTTATGGCGATCAGGCTGCGCGCTTGCCTTCGCAGGAATCATGTTCGGCGTGCTGTACGCGCAGCGCCCTTTCCGCGTATACCCTTCCGTCGAAGGATACGAGACCATGCCGCTCCCACCCGACTGGCAAAGGTCCGCCGAGTGGACCTTCGCGCGGCTCATGTATCCTCCCGGCCCCCTCGACGGATACTATCCTCGCTTCCAGGGCGACTGGCGGAAGGGCCTCTCCCTCTGGACCCAGGACTACCCCGCCGCCGACCGCGCACTCTCCGCAGCCGTCGGCCGTCTCACTCGCGTCGACGCCCGCTCCGTCGAGCAGCCCGTCAACCTCGACGACGGCGACGAAGTCTACAACTGGCCCTGGCTCTACGCCGTTCAGGTAGGCGAGTGGGGCCTCACCGAACCTCAGGCAAAAAAACTACGCGACTATCTCCTCCGCGGCGGCTTCTTTATGGCCGACGACTTCCACGGATCCGAAGAGCAGGCCTACTTCGAAAAGACCATGAAGATGGTCTTCCCCGACCGTCCCATCGTCGACATCCCCAACGACGACCCCATCTTCCACACCGTCTTCGATCTCTCGGATCGCTACCAGATCCCCGGCGCCGAACACCTCAGCACCGGCTACAAAAAGGACGGCCGCGTCGCCCGCTGGCGAGGCATCTACGACGACAAGGGCCACATCATGGTCGCGATCTCCCAGAACTCCGACATCGGCGACTCCTGGGAGTGGCTCAACAGGCCCAGCTACCCCCTCCGCTTCTCCGACCTCGGCATCCGCATAGGCGTCAACTACGTCGTCTACGCGATGACCCACTAAAAATAACCCACTAAAAGACACTGCGGAAAAAGCAAGTGTTTTGCATTTTGCGAGGAAGCGCGGGGCTTTAGCCCGGCATTCTTTTCCTTGTGCCGTGTCTCTGAAGTTATTTATATGATTTGTCATCCCGACTGGAGCGCAGCGGAATGGAGGGATCTGCTGTTTGTGGGGATCTGCACTCTGCTACGCGTGGCCAATTTTAAGAAACCAGACATTAGGCCGCTTTCCGCAGCCTGCAAAGCCGCACAACACAGAAAGCCACTGCGTTACCTCTTTCCCACCCGACCCTCAGCCAATCTCTCCGCCGTGCTCAAAGCATTCGCTGCCTTGACCTTCACATCCGGCTCAACCCCGACACCCTCCCAGTCAGTCTTTGAAAACGGATTAACCGCCCTCACCTCTGGAACACCAATCCCAAAGTGATCATCAATCCGATAGAACACTCCAGCGTGCGCACCACCCCGCGTCTTCTCACCCACAAGCGTAGCTCGCTTCAGCATCTTCAAGTCATAGCTGAACTGTTCCGCACCGGACCATGTCGTCCCTGAAGTCAGCACATACACCGGCTTGTCCGCCAACCTGTTCCCTGAAACAGGAGACCGCGTCCACGACCGCTCCGTCGGACTCTCCCTCGGGGAGTACATGTACTCCGGATGATCGAAGAGATAAGCCGCGATCAACATCACCATCTCCGGAGAACCACCCCTGTTCTCCCGCAGATCAAAGATCACCGCGTCTGCGCCATTCAAAGAAGCCATCGCAGACACAGCCGTCGATCGGCAGATCGAAACGTCGGGAAACGAATTGAGCTTCAGATAGCCGATATTGTGCGGCAGTATCTTGACCGTCTCAAACGTGCAGTTCTCCCGCTCCAACGCCCTCCGATAACTCGCCACGCTCTCCGCAGTCGGCGTCCCCGGATGGTCCGGCAGCCTATCCCTGCTGTACACCACCTCCAGATGCATGTCATGGCTAACATCCCTCATCTGCTTAATCAGCAGACCAGCAAATGCCCCACCCTCCACGATTGCGTTGTCATCGCCATTCTTCTCATGCGCCAATAGCGCATCCGCCATCTTCTGCGCAACATCCTTATCAACATAGTGCTCTATCAAATTCCTAATCACCCCATCGACCACACGCTGCCGTTCCGCAGCATCCAGATGCGCATCCTCTACAACAGGCGGGCGAACCATGGCACGGACAACACGCGGCGACGGATAGTCGAGCAACCTTGATCCTCCACTAAGCGCAGCGATCGATATTGCGCCTCCAAAGAGAAGCGAAGCACCAAGCGGTATGAGATCGAATTCCATGGTCTCCGATTATCCAACTTCAGCATTTCGACAACGGTGCGGTTACCCCCAGCTGGTCTACCTCGTCACCATCACGCGCGGCGACCAGCTTCTGCAGGAGATCGAAGGAAAATGATCCCTCTAACCTCCTCGCCTTTCCACAGTCCAACCATTGACGCGCCTGTTATCCTTTAATCAGGAAAAGTGATTGAAGCCCGGCCATTCCAGGCCGGGCTTCCTCACTTAATGCTTCACCTGAAGTCCGGACTTAAACATATTTGTTTGAATACTTTGCACACTTTAAAATAGGAGGGGGAGTACCAAGATGCCGAAGACCACACACCAACTTCAAGACCGGCCAAGCCTTCACCCCTCGCTTCCAGGCACCCCAAGCCTTCAGCCTTCGCTTCTAGGTACCCCAAGGCTTCAGCCTTGGGTCTCTCTGCTGCCAAGGAAAAAGGGGGCTTTAGCCCCTGGGGTATGCCGTCCTCCAAAGACCGCCACGTTCAGATCAGGTCACTGCATTCTCTTCGTAGCGGCCCTCCTCTTAGCGGCTAATCCGAGTCAGGCCCAGCTTCCCCCCGGCACCACCGACGCCACCCAGCTCCAAACCCAAAAACAAGACCCCCTCCCAACCCAGGCCAACGAAGCCCTCGACAAACACGACTACCCCACCGCCCTGAAACTCCTCACCACCCTCACCGAAAAATCCCCCAACGACCCCCATCTCCTCTACGACCTCGCCTCCACCCAGGACGCGCTCGCCGAAACCCCAGCCCAAACCGCCACCGCCGAAGCCACCTACCGCCGCGCCATCACCGCCGACCCCAAATACTTCGACCCTCACCTCGCTCTCGGCCTCCTCCTCGCCCGCAGCGGCAAGCTCACCCAGGCCCACGCAGAACTCCTCCAGGCCACCACCCTCACCACCGACAGCCCCGCCCTTAAGGCCCGCGCCTTCCGCGCCCTCGCCCGCATCGACCAGACCGCCAACCCCGCCGCCGCCAGCGACGAACTCCTGCAGGCCCTCAAAATCTCCCCCGAAACCCCCGACGACATCCTCCTCTCCGGCGAACTAGCCGAAGCCTCCGGCGACACCACCGCCGCCGAGGCCGCCTACCGCCGCCTCCTCGCCGCCGACCCGCAAAACCACGACGCCACCGCCGCCCTCACGCATCTCCTCCTGCACCAGCAAAAACCCGACCAGGCCGAAACCCTCCTCACCGCCGCCCTCGCCAAAGACCCCGACAACCCCACCCTCAACGCCCAACTAGCCAGCCTCTACGACAAGCAGGGCAAAACCGATCAGGCCCTCCCCATCGTTCAAAAGCTCCACACCGCCCACCCCGACGACACCGCCCTCACCCGCCTCCTCGCCCGCCTCTACGCCCGCAACCAGCAATACGACCAGGCCGCCGCCTTATATGCCGCCCTCGTCGCCGGCTCCCCCAAGGATTCCCCAGACCCCACCCTCCTCGACGACGACGCCGATACCCTCATTCACCTCAAGAACTACGCCGAAGCCGAAGCCCTCCTCAAGCGCGCCATCGCCGACCCCGCCGCTTTTCCCTCCAAAGACGACCTCGGCAACGCCGCCAGCCACCTCGCCTTCGCCGCCTCCGCCAACAATGACCCCTTAGTCACCTTGCAAGCATTAGCGTTACGTGCTACAGTATTGGCCAATTCACCGAGCTCGTTGTTCCTGGAGGCAACAGCACACGATAAATTGCACCACACGAAACAGGCGACCGACCTGTACAAACAGTTCCTCTCCGTGGCAAACGGCCAGTTTCCGGATGAGGAGTGGGAGGCCCGCCACCGCCTCATCACCCTCGAACACATAAAGCAGTAAGCGCTCCCTCCGAGGTGCGTTATGAAATTTACTCTTCGTTTCGCTGCAGTCCTTCTTCCTCTGTCCTTCACTTTCGCCCCCTGTGCGCTCGCGCACCCCTCCTCCGTGGACAACAATCTCCCTGACGCCCAGGCCCTGGCCCAGCTCGAACTCCGAGCCCAGCAGGCCGGCCCCCGCGACCAGTGCTTCCTCTACACCGAGCTCGTCCACACCATGACCGAAATTGCCGGAAGACAGATGCTCGACGGCGACGTCGACAAGGCCAGTGACACCCTTAAGAAAGTCAACCACTACGCGCAGCTGATCCACATGGATCTCGCCAGCAACAGCAAACGACTCAAGAACGCCGAGATGCTCCTCCACCACACCACCTATCGCCTCGGCGAGTATCTCCACAGAGCCTCCAGCGAAGATCAAGCCACCCTCAAGGTCACGCTCAAACAGCTCGATCAGGTTCACTCCGAACTCCTCGCCGAAGTCCTCAAACACTAGGAATCAATGCTCCGTCGGCTCCCGCTCGCTTTCGTTCTCCTCGCTCTCACTCTGCCCGTTCACGCTCAACAACGCGGCGACAGTGCTATGTCTGAAGGCGAGATCGAGCAGCTCCGCGACTCCGCCTACTATCCCAGCGATCGCATCCTCGTCTTCATCAAGCTGCTCGACGCCCGCAACAAGAAGATCCAGGATCTCTTCGCCCATCCACGCAAACCGGGCCGCGAACAGGACACCCACGTCCTCCTCGAGCAATTCACCGACATCGCCGACGAGCTCAACGACAATCTGGACGACTACGGCCCCCATCACCGCGACCTCCGCAAGGTCCTGCCCAAGCTCATCGACGCCACCGAGCGCTGGGCCTCCAACATTAAACAGCCGCCCGAAGACGCCGCATACGACCTCTCCCGCAAGCTAGCCCTCGAGGCCATCCGCGACATCCGCGAAGAAGCCACTCACCTCGTCGAAGATCAGAAAACCTGGTTCGCCGCTCATCCTCCCGCCAAGGAACCCGAGAACATACCCGCGCGCGAAGTCCCCCGCTGACCTCCAGGACGCAAGGTTTCTCATTCTGACCTGAGCTTGTCGAAGGGGAAGGAAGGTCCCCCGCATTTGCTCTCTTGTCGTTGCCCGTCCTCATCCACCACGCAAATCGACGGGTGCCCCATCCATCGCGCCTTTGCGATGGGTGGCAGGTGTTTTGACCAGCCACAACGCCGATGCACTTGCTCTTGCCTTGCTGTTGTTGGCTACATGTTGTCCTTCAACTTCATCAAAGACATTGTCATTTCGACCGAAGAACCCAGGCCTCCACTCCATCGAACTGCGCCTCAAAGCCTATCCAGACCTCAAAGTCACCGCACGAACCAGCTATTCCCCAAACAGTGAACCAGCGATTGAACCCCGCCCTTAGAAATAAGAATTGATGAAAACGAAAGAAAAGAGTCTGGTTTAATAAAGACATCAACGCCGTAACAAGGACCAAGACCCTGACCACACCGAAGCATCCCGGCCCCTCACCTCTGCGTCAGTTCCTGCAGCTCTTTTCGCCGTCCCCCGCACCACCTCCCACTCTCTTCAACGAGCCCCCCGAAACAACCCTCCATCCGCCCAAACCCAAAAAGCCCCGCGCGAAAAAATCTCCCGCACCCACATCCCTCGTCGCCATCTTCGAACACGAGTACCGCGAACTCCGCCCCCGAGCCCCCATCCCCGCGCTCGACATCCGCTTCCGCCGCTTCACCTCTCTCAACACCACCATCCGCCTTCGCGAAGGCCGTCTCAACGTCCGCCTCTCCGACCTCCTCGAGCCCGCTCCCGAGACCGTCCATCACGCCATCGCCCACATCCTCCTCGCCAAGCTCTACAAAAAGCCCATAGCCCGCACCCACGCCGACCGCTACCGCCGCCACGTCTCCTCCGAAGCCGTCTCCAGACAAGCCGAGCACATCCGTCAGACCCGCGGCCGCAAACGCCTCTCCACCTCCGCCGGCCACCACTATCATCTCGACGAAGTCTTCGAATCCCTCAACACCCGTTTCTTCCACGGCCTGCTCGGCCGCCCCACACTCACCTGGAGCGCCCACCATGCCCGCCGCATGCTAGGCCACTACGACGCCGCCCACAACACCATCGTCGTCTCCCGCGTCTTCGACCGCCCCGACACACCGCGCTGCGCGATCGAATACCTCCTCTACCACGAGATGCTCCACCTCAAACATCCGGTCCGCGTCAAATCCGGCCGCCGCTGCGTGCACTCCCGCGAGTTCCAGGCCGAAGAACGCCTCTTCCCCGAACTCGCCGCCGCAAAAGCCTATCTTAGGCAACTATAAAAAGCTTCTAGTGTCCTGTCTCTGAAGTTATTGACATAACCTGTCATCCCGACCGGAGCGCAGCGGAGTGGAGGGATCTGCTGTTTGTTTGGCTTAGCGATCATGCTATGCATCGTGATTATGTTCTGACTTTTAGAGACAGGACACTAGTCACCCTCTCGATCGAAGATCAGATTTCACCCGAGAGCGCTCCTCACCGTGCTACGATTCCGCTACGTCAAAAGCGTTCGCGCGTCGAGTGCAGGATGTTCCATTCGCCGGTCGCAGTAAGCTCCATGGATATCACGGCCCCGATCAGCAGTTCTCTTCTCGCAGACAAAAATCACACCACAAGAAAGAGCAGGTGACACGATGCATCTCTCCAAACGTGCAGCCGCCGAGTTCTTCGGCACCTTCTGGCTTGTCTTCGGCGGTTGCGGCAGCGCCGTCCTCGCCGCCGGCGTCCACCTCGGCATCGGCTACGTCGGCGTGGCCTTCGCCTTCGGACTCACGGTCCTCACCATGGCCTTCGCCATCGGCCACGTCTCCGGCTGCCATTTGAACCCCGCCGTCTCGATCGGCCTCGTCACCGCCAAACGCTTCCCCATCTCCGAGCTGCCCGCCTACATCGTCGCCCAGGTCCTCGGCGCTATCTGCGCCTCCGGAGTTCTCTACCTGATCGCCAGCGGCAACTCCACCTTCTCCCTCGCCGGCGGTTTCGCCTCCAACGGCTACGCCGACCACTCCCCCGAGCACTACTCGCTCCTCGCCTGCTTCCTCATCGAGGTGCTCCTCACCGCCTTCTTCCTTCTCGTCATCCTCGGCGCCACCGACGAACGCGCCCCCAAAGGCTTCGCCCCTATCGCCATCGGCCTCTGCCTCACCCTGATCCACCTCATCAGCATCCCGGTCACCAACACCTCGGTCAACCCCGCTCGCAGCACCGGCCCCGCAATCTTCGTCGGCGGCTGGGCACTGAGCCAACTCTGGCTCTTCTGGATCGCGCCCATCCTCGGCGCGATCATAGGCGGCCTCATCTCCACCACCTTCTTCGCCGCCCCACAGCAAACCCTCAGCCAAGAGATGTCGGCAAAATCTTAATATTTGGTGATAGTAGCGGAACAAAAGTTGTCATTCTGAGCGCAGCGAAGAACCCCCGCATTTCGTTTCGGAGCGCAACAATCTAGACCAGCGCCGAAAATGCTCTACCACATCCAAAGGTGAGCTCGTAGCAATCTACGAACTCGCCTCCACCACCGGAGCCTCCACAACGCTCCCCTTTCGCGTCACCACCATCACCACCAACCCCACCACCATCGACCCCAGCGCCGCCACCTGCGCATTGCTCATCCCCCAGTAGAGCCGCGGATTGATCCGCACAAATTCGACCAGAAACCGTCCCAACCCGCTCAACACCAGATACACCCCGGTCAGCCAGCCAATCGGCCGCGCCTTGCTCCCCAGTCGCCACAACAGCCACGCCAACGCCAGCGCAAATAAAAACTCATACACCGGCGTAGGCTGCACCAGCGCGTCCGGAGGAGTCGGCGGCACCAGCGCATTCTTCGCCATATGCACTCCCCACGCCAGCGTCGTATTAATCCCGTAGTCTCCATCTCCCGAAGTCAGGCATCCAATCCGCCCCACGCCATATCCAATCGCCGCCGCCGGAGCCGCAAGATCCAGCATCCGCACCGCAGCCCTCCACCCCGTCAACCCCTCCGGCTTCGCCTGCCGCCCCTGCCACATCAGCATCGCAATCCCGGCCAGCATCCCGCCAAACCACGCGAACCCCGCCTGAAACCAGTGCAGAAACTCCATCACAACATCGAACGGATGCTTCCACCCCGGCGCGCCCATCATCCGCACTGCCAACTTCAGATTGTGAACGTCCTGCAACTCATGCCACGTCTTAGCGCCGATCACGCCAGCGATCACCACAAACGCCACCACACTCAAGGCATCCGCATCGACGCCGTAACGCACAAAATTCTTATGCAGCACCACCGTCGCCGCCACCGCCGCCAGCCACAACAACAACCCAAACGTACCTAGATGCACCGGGCCAATATCGATATAGGGAAACATAATCCTCGCTCCATTAAGTATAGCGACCTTTCCCTCCGCCCCCCACTCGCGCTACGCTATCCCATATGCCGACAAGGACGCCCGTCTTCCCTCCCGCCGCAGCAATGGAAATCCTTTTCACCAAACAACAGATCGCCGACCGCACCCATGAGATCGGCGAAAAAATCACCGCCGACTACGCCGGCAAGTCCATCGTCCTCATCGGCGTCCTCAAAGGCGCCGCAATCTTCCTCGCCGACCTCGCCCGCGCCATCGGCGTCGACAACACCTTCGACTTCGTCGCCGTCTCCAGCTACGGCCGCGCCCGCGTCTCCTCCGGCGCCGTCAAACTCATCAAGGACATCGACAACCCCATCGAGGGCAAGCACGTCATCATCGTCGAAGACATCCTCGACACCGGCCTCACCCTCAGCTATCTCCGCGGCCTCATGCTCCAGCACAAACCCGCCTCCCTCAAGATCGCCACCTGCCTCGACAAACCCGAGCGCCGCCTCGTCCCCATCGAAGCCGACTACGTAGCCTTCAAGATCCCCAACCAGTTCGTCATCGGCTACGGCATGGACTACGCCGAGCGCTACCGCGGCGTCGACGACATCCGCATCTTCCCCACCGAAGTCAACGGCCACTGAGCGAAGTCGAACGGGGAAGAATCCCGCATTTCGTCTTTCTCGTTGTCTGTTCTTTTTGATTGTCATCCCGCAGGGATCTGCTTCTGCTGTTGTCGTTGCAGTTGCCCTCTCACAACCAGCCACAAACGATCGGGTGCCCCATCCATCGCAGCCTTACCGCGATGGGTGGGATGTAAGACATCTCCCAGCCAGCTCTTGCTTTTGCGGTTGCTTGTTCTCCCAACCTCCCCCCATCACCTGTCATGCTGACCCTGAGCGAAGTCGAACGGGGAAGAATCCCGCATTTCGTCTTTCTCGTTGCCTGTTCTTTTTTGATTGTCATCCCGCAGGGATCTGCTTCTGCTGTTGCCGTTGCAGTTGCCCTCTCACAACTAGCCACAAACGATCGGGTGCCCCATCCATCGCAGCCTTACCGCGATGGGTGGGACGGTAAACCTCTCCCAGCCAGCTCTTGCTTTTGCGGTTGCTTGTTCTCGCAATTCTCGACCTACCCCTTTCCCGCCTCCGTCTTACTCTTCTCCTGGGGCTTCACCGTACTCCGCACCACCATAAATCGGTTCAGCGTATCGAACCAGAACGGCGCCCCAAACGAGATCGCCAACGCCGTCATCACCCACCCCGCCAGCAGCGTCAGAGTACTCAGAGCCGCTCCCCTCCAGTCAGCCTGGTAGAAACTCACATAGTCGCGCCAGGAGTGTTTCCATCCCACCGGCAACAGCGAAGAAGTCGTCACCTGGCTAAAGACATCCACATTCCATTGAAGCTGCTCCTTGAGCTTCCCAGCATCGGTCGTCGCCGCTTGATTCGCTGCCGTCGGATGTTCCTTCGCGTAGTTCCCCGCTGCATTCACCATCGCCTGGCGCGCATCCCGATCCAGCCAAAGCGTGCGCGCCACCCGCACCGAATTCACATTGAACACGACCGCCAGCAAAAGACCGAGAACAATCAGCACCCTCTGCGTGTAGCGCTTATACCATCCCGATACACGGTCCATCGCGTCGTTGTACCACTGCTCGAGATTGCGCTGGAACGCAACCACATCGCCCTTCGCATCGATCGCCAGCGTCAACAGCGCCTGCCCCGCCTTGTTGTCACGAAACATCCAGTTATGTTCCGCGAGAGCCTTCGTAATCGAGCTCATCGCCTCCTCCCCCTTCTCCTTGTTCGCATTCAAAATATCGATCAACGCCAGGGCAAAGGTTCGCGAAGGAATATAGGAAGGCAGAAGCAGCGGATTGGCCGCAATCGTCAGCGCCTTGTCAGGGCTGATTCCAATCAACCGCCGCGCCTGCAGCCGCACCGCATCCATCGTCCTGCGAAATCTGCTCTGGACCTTATTGCTGTCCATCAGTGGATCGGAGTACAGACCGCGCACCAGCCCGTGATCATAAATGCAATCCACCAGGTCCATCTCGGAGCTGAGCGAATCACCCGAAAACAGGCTGCGCAAACCCTTCTCCAGATTCGCCGGCCGAAGCTGCATAAACGCCGAGAGCATCTCCTGCACCACAGAGGTAATCAGGCTCAGCAACAGATAAACAAACGCCATCCCAATCGCAACATCCAGAACCACGGAACCAAACATAGCGCCGTCCCACGCAATAGCGTCCCATCTTTCAGCTGGAAATCACCTTGTAATCTTCGCGGTCCCACGTGTCAAGCGTCGTATCACCATGCCGAGGGTGCTGAAAAAGTCCGTTTTGCTTAAGGGCACGGCTTCAGCCGTGCCGAAAGTACCTTGTTCGCAACGCGGCTTTAGCCGCTGAGGTACGCTTTTTATTTCGCGAGGCAGCACCTTCTTTAGCCCCTGGGGTATGCTGCCTGCTCCGCTGCATCAACATCGACGAATCGATTCGTCAACCGCTGCCTAAGCCCGAACACATCCGCCAGCAGCTCATAACTCCGCAGCCGCTTCGCCTGCTCCCACACAATCGTATTCACAATCAACTCCCCGATCCCCAACTCCCCCGCCATCTGCTCCAACTGTTTCTTCACCAGCGAAGGCGTCCCCACAAAATACCGCGGCCACTCACCCTCCTCCATTGGCGTCTCGCCAAGCAACCTCAACTCCCGTACCGCATCCTCAGGCGAAGCCACCGGCCTCCTATCCCCCTGCCGAATCCTCCGCTGCAGCAGCCGCACACTCGAAGACAAAAACTCCGCCTCCTCCTGCGTCTCCGCGCAGATTACACCCACCGCCACCGTAGCCTCCGGCTCACTCCGGTAAGCACTCGCCGTAAAGCTCCGCCGGTAAGTCTCAATCGCCGCCCGCGTATGCACCGGACTGAAAAAATGTGCAAACGAATACGGCAGCCCAAACTCCACCGCCGCCGCCGCGCTCCACATGCTCGACCCCAGCATCCACACATCCGGCCCACCCGGCATCTCCGGCGAAACCCGAATCCCCGCAAACGGATGCCCCGCCGGAAACGAATGCCCAAGGAATGCAAGCAACTCACTCACCTGCTCCGGAAAATCATCCAGCATCTTCGTCTTCCGCTCCCGCTTCAACGCCAGCGCCTCGATCGGCCCGCCCCCCGGAGCCCTACCGATCCCGAGATCCACTCGCCCCGGATACAACGCATAAAGCATCCGAAAACACTCCGCCACCTTCAACGGCGTATAGTGCGGCAGCATAATCCCACCCGACCCAATCCGAATCCGTTTCGTCTCCGCACCAATCCGCGCCAGCATCACCTCCGGCGCCGTACACGCCAGCGTATCCATCGCATGGTGCTCCGACATCCAGAACCGCGTATACCCCAGCCCATCCACCAGCCGCGCCAGCGCAATCGAGTTCTGCAAAGCCTCCCCCGGCGTTCTCCCCGCCGGCACTGGAGACTGATCCAGCACCGACAGCCGCAACCCCTCCACCACTCCGCCATCGTTCATTTCTATTTAGATGTCCGCCCCCGCACGAAGACCCACAAACCCATCAAGGCCCTGCCACTGTGCACCGTCATCCTGAGCGATGCGCGCAGCGCGAGTCGAAGGACCTGCGGTTGTCCTGCTCTTGTCGTTGCTTGTCTTCTCCAGCGCCATCAATGATCAACAGCCCTCACAACAAAGGCCTGATCTTGAAGTAACCCGGAAAGGTCCCTACTGGACCCTATTCACCCTGTCCTCGCCGCTGGTTATCTCTTGAATCGGAAATGCACCGTCATTTCGACCGAAGCGGCTCACGCATTCGTGAGCCGCGCAGTGGAGAAATCCGCTTCTCTACCTCGACTTCTGCCAAGCCAACGCCACGCCTTCGAAGCTCTGAAACCCTAACCATCTCCCCTCATCCAATAGAATGGAACATAGAAAAACTTGACAGGATCGGCCCTCCCAGCAGCCAGACCGTCCCGTCCGAAAACGTCAGGGGCGAATCACAACCGTCCCCCGGCATTGGAAGTACCCTGCCAACTGCCAAAGAATGAATACTTTGCACCAATATGACGGGTAGGGGGCCTCCCCTTCAACCAGTCCTCACCCCAGTATGATAGAAAGTAACCCGGCGAACGACGATCTTCGCCGAAGGAGTCAGCTTTTGAACACGTTGTCCATCTCCGATCCTCTTCCTAACGGACCCGAACACTTCGACGCCGCAGCCTTCACCGCTCACACACTCTCCTCTCCGCAAAACCTAGCCGCCGTCCTCGACCACACCCTGCTCAAGCCCGACGCAACCCGCACTCAGGTCCTCCAGCTCTGCCACGAGGCCGCCGAGCACCGCTTCGCCTGCGCCATGGTCAACCCCACCTGGGTCGCCGTCGCCGCCGCAGCCCTCAACGGAACCGGCATTCCCGTCGGCGTCGTCATCGGCTTCCCCCTGGGTGCCACCCTCTCAGCCTCCAAGCGCGACGAAACCATGCGCGTCCTCAAACTCGGAGCCCATGACGTCGACATGGTTCTCAACGTAGGCCTCCTCAAATCCGGCCAATCCGCCGACTACGAAGCCGTACGCCAGGACATCCGCGGCGTCGTCGAACTCGCCCACGCCCAAGGAGCCATCGTCAAAGTCATCCTCGAGACCTGTCTCCTCACCTTCGAAGAAAAACTTCGCGCCTCAGAGATCGCGCTCTCCGCCGGCTCCGACTTCCTCAAGACCAGCACCGGCTTCTCCACCGGCGGAGCCACCGCAGACGACATTACCCTCCTCCGCGGCGTCGCCGGACACCGTGCCGGCGTCAAAGCCTCCGGCGGCATCCGCTCTCTCGTCGACGCCACCACCATGCTCCACGCCGGCGCCTCCCGCATCGGAGCCAGCGCCAGCGTCAAAATCGTCGCCGAACTAGCCGGCCACGCAGCCGACCCGTTAAGGTGGGCATTCGCGAAGCGAACCGCTTTCTTCGCCAGGCCACGTATCTCCGTGTAGTACGAGACACTCCCCAAACTCCACCCCACCCGGTAAGATCAAGCCAAAGCAGAATGCCTCCACCCACCAAGCCGAAAAGCGTCAAACCCGCCGCCACCGAAACGTCCCCACCCGAACACCCCTTCGAAGGCGACTACCGCCCCACCGCGCCTGTGCTCTTCCACCCCCACGCCGCCGACCCCAAAATTCGCGTCGAACCCCTCCAGGTCAACTTCCTCCACAAGCTCGCCGACGCCCTCAACACCACCCTCGATCTCAACACCCTCATGCACCGCGTCGCCGACCTCGTCCGCGCCGTCATCGACTACAAAATCTTCGCCATCCTCCTCCTCAACGACCGCTCCGAAGACCTCCGCATGCGCTTCCAGATCGGCCATAGCACCGAGGTCGAGCGCATGCGCATCAAGCTCGGTCGCGGCATCGTCGGCCAGGCCGCGCTGCAGCGCAAGTCCCTTCTCGTCGAGGACGTTACCAAGACCGACAACTACATCGACGCCAACCCCAACGTCCGCGCCGAACTCGCCGTCCCTCTCATCATCAAGAACAAGGTCATCGGCGTCGTCGACCTCCAATCCGAAACCCCCGCCTATTTCACCCTCGAACACCAGCGCCTCCTCGAGCTCGTCGCCTCCCGCATGGCCATCGCCGTCGAGAACGCCCGCCTCTACACCCGCGTCTCCCGCCAGGCCCAGACCCTCAGCGTCCTCAACGACATCTCCCGCGAGATCACCAGCATCCTCGACCCCAACGATCTCCTCGAACGCATCGCCCACCTCCTCAAACGCGTCATCGACTTCCAGATGTTCAGCATCCTCCTCTGGAACGACCGCACCCAGCTCTTCGAACACCGCTTCTCCTCCCGCTTCGGCGAGCGCGTCATCCGCGAGCGGACTATCGCACTAGGCGAAGGCCTCATCGGCACCGCCGCCCAACTCCGCGAACCCATCCTCGCCCCCGATGTCCGCAAAGATTCCCGCTACGTCGAAGCCAACCCCGAGGTGCGCTCCGAGCTCGCCGTTCCCCTCGTCTACAAAGGCGAGGTCATCGGCGTCCTCGACCTCGAACATACCCGAGTCAACTACTACAACGACGACCACCAGCGCACCCTCTCCACCCTCGGCTCACAGATCGCCATCAGCATCGCCAACGCGCGCCTCTATCAGCGCATCCACGAAGAAGAGCAGCGCATGGAGCGCGACCTCGAGATGGCCCGGCAGGTCCAGCTCCGTCTCATGCCCTCCCGCCCGCCGAAGCTCGAGCGCGCTGAGATAGCCGCCCAGTTCGTCGCCGCCCGCTCCATTGGAGGCGATGTTTACGACTACCTCGACTACGGTCCCGGCCGCACCGCTCTGGCCGTCGGAGACGTCAGCGGCAAAGCCGCCCCCGCCGCCCTCTACGCCGCGCTCGTCAGCGGCATCCTCCGCTCCCTGGCCCCGCAGCATCTCTCACCCGCGGCCATGCTCGCCGCACTCAACGACCAGCTCCAGGAGCGCAAGCTCGACTCGCAATACGTCACCATGCTCATGGCCATCTGGGACGACGGCAACCAGACCCTCCAGATCGCCAACGCCGGCTCCGTCCAGCCCCTCTTCGTCGCCGCCAACCCCGCCGATACGAGCAAACCCCCCACCGTCCGCACCATTCAGGCCGAAGGCTTCCCCCTCGGCCTCTTTCCCAACGCCGAGTACGAAGAGTTCACCCTCTCCACGCAACCTGGCGACCTCATCGTCTTCTTCTCCGACGGTATCGTCGACGCCATCAACGCCACCGGCGACATGTTCGGCGACGAGCGTCTCACCAAACTCCTCGAGTCCCAGCACCACCCCACCGCGCAGTCCACCGTCGATGCCATCCTCCAGGCAGTCACCGACTTTCAAGCAGGCACCGCCCACTTCGACGACGAGACCATCGTCGTCCTCCGCGCCCTTTAGTGTCCTGTCTCTGACGTCCTAGACATTAAATTTGTCATCCCGACCGGAGCGCAGCGGAGTGGAGGGATCTGCCCTGAGCGAAGTCGAATGGGGATCTGCTGTTTGTGCGGGTTCGCACTCATGCTAGTCGCGATCATGTCGCTAATTTTAGATTCAGGACACTAGGCCATCGCATCGGCATCTCTGTCAGGCAAAACTCCCGTCGTCCCCACCACTCGAGCCATCATCGCCAGAGTCGCTTCCACTGTCGAACGACGAGTCATCCAAACTCGTGTCGGAGTCGAAACCGGAATCATCCCCAGAACTCGAAGAGTCATCTCCAGCACCATACAACGAATCGCGACCACTCTTGGAGTCGAGCGAACCGAAATCCCGGTCCTCTTGCTGTCCCAGCGCCCGCTCATCGGCTGAGACGGCATGTCCTCCATGCTCTCCCCGGTCATCGCCATAGTAGTTGTTGACAACCTCCTCCACCGGACGTTGACCCTCTCCGCCGAATCCCCCAAAGCCCTGACCATATCCGGCAGCATGACCGAATCCATGCATCAAAGACTCGATGCCCTCAAAAGCCAGCGCCCCTGCGGCCACACCCGCAGCCGTCTGCATGGCATTCTGAAGAAACCCTCCTCCTCCTCCTCCTCCCATCGGCGCTCCGTACCCGCCGCCCACCGGCACATACTGCGGATAAGCCTGCTGCGGTGGCGCATAACCCTGCGGCGGCGGAGGAGGAGGCGGAGGAGCCGGCGCCTCATTCCGTCCAAGCAGACTTCCGAGAAAACTCGTCGCATGCTTCGGCTCCGGATGCTGCTGCATCTGCTCGATCTGAGCCTTCGCCTGCGCTAACTGCGCCTGAGCCTGCTCCAGCGCGTACTTCTGCACCAGCACCGTCTGCGCCAGAATGTAAAGCGCATCGGGGTTCTTCCCCAGCCCCTGCTGCAGCATCTGTTCCGCATCCATATCCTTCTCTGCTAATTGCGTCTTCTGCACGCGATCAATCAGATCGCCGATCATTTCCTGTTCCTGAGGAGTCATCTCACTTCTCTCTTTCTAATCCTTATCAAAACTCGCGCGTACCGGAGAAAATCTCCAGCCCCGCAATTTCATTGGACGTCGAACACACCATAAAGTCGCGGCGCACCATCTCAAGCGCAAGACTCTTCGCACAATACCAGTGGGATGCGCGCAACCTTCCCTAAGATAGCTATACGCAGACGAATCTGCTTCCGTTCAATCCACCGGCCCAAAGCCCGCCGGAGGCCGCCGATGCCTCGTAGCCTGCTCATACGCATAGGCATACTTGATCAGCAGCCCCTCGCTAAACGATCTCCCCAGAATCGTCATCCCCGCCGGCAGCGAATCATACGTAAATCCCATCGGCACCGTAATCGCCGGAAACCCCGTCTGCGGCGAAAGAATCTGACTGTTGTCCCCCGCCGGACTCTTCATGTCGCCAACCTTCCGCGGCGGATTGCTCCACGTCGGATAGACCAGCGCATCCACATGCTGTTTCTCCATCTCCCCAAGCACCGCATCCCGAAACGCAATCTTCTTCGGATCATGGTAGGTATCCACGCAAGGCCCGCGCGCCAACTGCGCCTCCGTCTTCGGCGCAACATTCCGCTTCATCTGCGCCTCGATATAAGGCAGATACAACCCCGAATCCACAATCTCCGACAGACTCTTGTAGTAAGCAGTCGGCGCGTGCCGGGCAAGATACGCATTCACATCCCTCTGAAAATCCCCACACCCAATCTTCTCCGTCAGCTTCTCATACTCAGGAATCACAAACGGATCAACGATCTCCGCACCCTGCGCCTTCAGATCGGCAATCGCCTTCTCCATCAGAGCCTTCACTTGGCTGTCACTCGTCTCCGCATCCACATAGCGACGCACCACGCCAATCCGCGCCCCGCGCAGCCCATCCTTCACCAGGTACTTCCTGTAATCCGTCTCCGCCTTCCCAACCGACATCTTCGTAACCGGATCAGCCGGATCATACCCCGCCACCACACCCAACACCGTCGCTGCATCCGCCACTGATCGCGCCATCGGCCCACCCACATCCGCAAAAAAATTCAGCGGAATAATTCCATCTCTACTCGTCAACCCAATCGTAGGCCGAATCCCCACCAGCGCATTATGCGACGACGGCCCCCGAATCGAGTTCCCCGTATCCGTCCCCAGCCCCACCTCACCCAGACTCGCCGCCACTGCCGCCGCCGTCCCTCCACTCGACCCCGCCGGCACACGATCCAGCGCATACGGATTCCGTGTAATCCCCGCAATCGAGCTCTCCGTCACATACGGCGAGAACGCCCACTCCGCCATATTCGACTTCCCCAGCACAATCGCCCCCGCCTCTCGCAGCCGTTTCACCATAAACGCATCCGTAGTAGGCACAGTCCCCTTCATCGCCAGCGACCCACCCGTCGTCTGCAACCCCTTGGTGTCGTAGTTGTCCTTCACGATCACGACGATCCCATGCAGCGGTCGCATCGTATGCGTCTTCCTGAACTCCGCATCCAGCCGATCCGCATCCGCCGGCGCCTCCGGGTTCAGCAGAATCATCGAGTTCAGATGCGTGCTCTGGTCATACGCCTTCACCCGCTTGATATAAGCCTCAACGAGCTGCCGGCAAGTCACCCTCCCCGCCCGGATCGCAGCCTGCGTCTCCGCAATCGTCATCTCCCTCACATCGAATGCAGAGCCGTTGTCCGAAGCACCCCGAGCAAACCCGGCAGCCATGGTCAAACCAGCCAAAACAAAAACAAAAATACCGCGAAACAAATTTCGTCGATTCATCGTTCCTCTTTCAATTGTGGGAGAGCAACAAGCAATTGTGGGAGAGCAACAAGTCTGCAGCCCATCGCCTTCTCAAAATACTACACATCCAATCGTCTACCTCATTCGCATTCATGAAGCGATAACAAGCATCCCCTACGCTCCTCGCTGTACCTCAGAAGCAACTTCATCCCGTTTAGGAGCCTCCATGTAACATCTCTGCCCGAACAATCAAAATCTCCGCCAAACACTTGCACAAGGAATTGCGGCGCTCTCTCTCGCCGCCTTCGCCACCAGCGTTCCAGCCATCGCACAGAACCACGACGACGCCCACGCCCACATCCGTTTCTTCTCAGGTAATCTCGTCGTAAGCCGCAGCGTCTACGACAACAACGCCAACAACGTGAAGGTCGGCGCTCTCCTCCCAGTCAACTGCGCCAACACCGTCGGCCCCTGTGCCGCTGCCATCAACAACGGCACCTATCCCTTCGTGTTCAACAACGACACCATCGACGCCAGTTTCGGAATCACCTCAAAAATCTTCCTCGACCAGATCACTCCATCCGGCTTTCTCCTCGATAGTCTCGAAGTCCCCAACAGCTCACTGAAGAACGTCCACACCGAGAGCAACCAAATCGTCACCAGCTTCAGCTCCAAGTCTGAGCTGGCTCTCAACCTCTCCACCGACGGCAGGCTTCTCACCTTCATGGGCTACGTCGCCCCCATCGACACCCTCGACGTCTCCAACTCCAACACGCCCGGCGTCATTGATCCCACCAACCCGGTCGGCGTGAACTTCTACCGCGCCGTAGCCACGGTCAATCGCAATGGCAAGTTCACCTTCACCGAGACCAATGCCTACAGCGGAAACAACGGCCGCGCCGCCATCCTGAACAACAGCAACGGAGCAAACTTCTTCTACACCGCCGGCAACGCAGGCAACGGCGGCAATCCTCAACCCAACGGCATCATCCTCGGTGCTGGCACACAGTTCATCGATCCCTCCACCGCGCCCGAGAGCTTCCAGACTCCCGTCGCTCCAACCCCGCTCGCCAGCTTCTCCGTCACCTTGCTTGGCGACAAGGCCGACAAGATCGGCAAGGACGATAACTTCCGCGGCCTGACCATCTTCAACGACGTCGTCTACTTCACCAAAGGCAGCGGCAGCAACGGCGTCAACACCGTCTACTTCGTCGACACCACCGGCACCGCCTGCCCCAAGGGCGTAGGCATCCCCGCCGTCGGAGCACCGCCGCCCATCGCGCCTCTCGCCTTCGATCCCACAAAACTCCAAACCACGGGTCTCCCTAACAACATGTGCATCCTCGCCGGCTTCCCCACCGCTCTCGCGAAGACCGCAAACCCGGTCGCAGCGCCCTTTGGCCTCTGGTTCGCAAATGCTGAGACCCTCTACGTAGCCGACGAAGGCGATGGCTTCGCGGGCAACACCACCCTCTACACCCACGCCGCCGCACAGACCGCAGCAGGCATCCAGAAGTGGACCTTCAACTCCTCCACCAAGACCTGGGGCCTCGCCTACACGCTCCAGACCGGCCTCGACCTCGGCGTCCCCTACACCATTAACAATTACCCCACAGGCAACACCACCACTACGAATCTTCCCTGGGCGCCCGCAACCGACGGCATTCGCAACATCACCGGCACCATCGACTCCGACAGCAAAGCCACCCTCTACGGCATCACCTCCACCGTCAGCGGCAGCGGAGACCGGGCGCCGACCCCAACCGCCTCGTAGCCATCACCGACGATCTGACCAACACCGACACTGCCAAAGCCGCCAAGGAGAAGTTCGCCATCATCCGCAAAACTGACTTCGCCGAGGTCCTCCGCGGAGTCTCCTTCGCTCCCTCCGAACAAAACGACAACGACAACCAAGGCGATCGCGACTAGCAACGTCGACCTATCTTGGATTGCAGCTGACGGATTGCGAGCGTGTCATCCTGAGCGGAACCTCTCGCAGTTTCCTTGCGAGAGGCGCAGTCGAAGGACCTGCGGTTTGGTCGTATCTGGCATCATGTTCCGGGTCCAACAACCCACAACTAGAAAGCGGCGGGAGTTCTCCCCGCCGCTTCTCTTTTTCACGAGTAATGTCGTCACCCGAAACTGCATTCTCCGCTGTCCATCCAACCCATCACACCAAAAAACATTTAAGCTAAAAGCAATGCCTTCCACCTCGACTACCCAACTCATCCGCCCCGCCCGCACTCTGCAAGGCTCCGTCACTCTCCCCGGCGACAAGTCCATCTCCCACCGTTACGCCATGCTCGCCGGCATCGCCGAAGGCACCACGCGACTCTCCAACTTCTCCACCGGCGCCGACCCCCACACCTCCCTCGCCTGCATGCAGTCCCTCGGCGCCACCATCGTCCACAATCCGGACAAAACCATAGCGATCACCGGCACCGCAGGCTCCTTCCTCCAACCCGCAGCCCCACTAGACTGCGGCAACTCCGGCTCCACCATGCGCATGCTCGCCGGCCTCATCGCCCCGCACCCTCACGCCTTCACCCTCATCGGCGACCACTCCCTCACCCTTCGCCCCATGGAGCGCATCCGCAAACCCCTCATGCAAATGGGCGCAAAACTCGATCTCGTCGACGGCCACGCCCCCATCACCATCCACGGCGGCCCGCTCCACGCCATCGACTTCGACACTCCCATTCCCAGCGCGCAAGTCAAAACCGCAGTCCTCTTCGCCGGCCTCCAGGCCAACGGCACCACCAGCCTCACCGAATCCATCCGCACTCGCGATCACTCCGAGCACGCCCTCCGCGCCTTCGGTGCCACACTGACGCGCAGCGACGAAAAGCTAAGCATCCCGGGCCGTCAGAAATTAAAAGCCATCGACGCCACCATCCCCGGCGACCTCTCCTCCGCCGCCTTCTTCCTCTGCGCCGCCCTTCTCTTTCCTGACTCGAACCTCATCCTCGACAGCATCGGCATGAACCCCACCCGCGCCTCCCTCCTCGACGTCATCATCGCTCTTGGCGGCAAAATCAAAGTCCTCAACGTCGAAGAGCACCACGGCGAACTCATCGGCACCATCCAGGTCAACGGCCCCGTCCGCGGTCCACGCGGCATGCACATCGGCGGAGCACTCTCCGCCCAGATCATCGACGAGCTTCCCGTCCTCGCCGCCATCGCCCCTTACACCATCAACGGCATCACCATCCGCGACGCCCGAGAGCTACGCGTCAAAGAATCCGACCGCATCGCTCTCGTAGCCCAAAATCTCCGCGCCATGGGAGCCACCTTCACCGAACACGAAGACGGCCTCGAAATCCCCGGCAACCAGCGCCTCCACGGCGCACAAATCGACTCCGGCTCCGACCACCGCATCGCTATGGCCTTCGCGATTGCAGCCCTGCGGGCGGACGGCGACACCGAAATCCACGGAGCCGAAGCCGCCGCCATCAGCTTCCCCGAGTTCTTCACCCACCTCGACGCCCTTTGTCAGCGCTAGCGTCCTGAGTCTGAAATTATTGACATTAATTTGTCATCCCGACCGGAGCCCCATTGACATGAATTTGTCATCCCGACCGGACCCTGAGCGAGTGAAACGAGTCGAAGGGGGAGTGGAGGGATCTGCTGTTCGTGTGGATCAGCACTCATCCTACACGTTGCGATAAGTCGCCAATTTAGACTCAGGACCCTGTCATCACAGGGCATCATCCAGACTCTCAACCAGACCGGCGGCTCCCCGGCGGAAACTCCTGCAACAGCCCTTGCAACGCGCCGGTCACCTCATCGACCGAGACCTCATCGATAACGTAATCCGGCGGACAAACCTCCACCTCCGCATTCTTCAGAATGCGATAGCGAGGATTGTTCAGCGGCAGCCATTCCAGCGGCGGCGACCACGCGGGAGCAATAATCGCCATCGGCAACCCAACTGTCCGGCCCACGTGCAACGTTCCCGTATCCAGCGTCAGCCCCACATCGCACAAACTCAGAAGCGCCGCCATCTGCAGAAGATTCGTCTTCCCCGCAAAGCTCCCCGTTCTATGCGGAATCCCCTTCCGCAGATCGCTGATCGCCGCTGCCTCGGACCCCGTTCCAACGAAAACAACATGCGCCCCATAGCGTTCGATAAGAAACTCCGCAGCAGCCTGAAATCGCTCCTTCCGCCAGCTCTTGCGCTGCGTCACACTCGTCTGCGTCACAAACGCCGCCACCACCTGGCCCGCCTGCGCTCCACTCGCCACCAGCGTCCGCCTGGCCCAGTCCAGATCTTCCGCGGTAAAGAACATCTGCGGCTCAAAGTGGCGAACCGGATGCCCCATTGCCGGCACAATCGCCAAATTATTCTCAATCTGACTCTTCCCGTAATCGAATTCGAATGCCGCTCGATACAACGCCGGAACCTGCGTAAACCCCACACGCGCACCCGCGCCGGCAAACAAAGTCTGCAGCGCAATCTTCGTCCTGTCATTCCCCACCGGCGTCACAATAACAAAGTCCCCCCCGCGAAACGGATTCTCTCTCCGCAGTACCTGCGCCGCACTCCTCAAATCTCCCAGCGGACTCGGTGTTTCCATCAACCGTTCGATCCCAGGATTGTTGCGCAGAATCTCCAGTGCAAAGCCACTCGCCGCCACTGCAATCCTGCAATCAGGCATCGCCTCCCGCAGCGCAGGGATCAGCGGCGTCGCATGCACCACCGTACCCAACGCTCTGGCATGCTGCAGCAAAAGAAAATTCCTGTAACTCGACAACTCCCTCTCGCCGGAACGTCCTGCCCCGAAGCTACGTTCGAGAGCCGCAATCGCAGAGAATCCCGTTCCTTTGATGAACCGCTTGAAACTCAAACTCCGGCTTCCTTTCGCAACCGCCACGGCGCCATACCGTTAGCTCATTCCTCACAGCTCAAAGCTCCCTTATACCATCGCGCCTGCCCGCACCATGACCCTGTAAACTCAGACTGAACACGCGGAAGGTGAGGACAAAGGATTCAATGCAAATCGCCCTGGCAGTCTTTGGTGTCTATCACCACTTTGAACTGGCACACCAACTGCACCAGAGAGGGCATCTTCAGAAGATCTACTCCACCTGGCCCTGGGCCCGCTTGAAGCGCGAAGGCCTTCCCCGTTCTCTCGTCAACACCTTTCCTCTCATTCACACAATAGACTACCTGCTCAATCATTCACGCTTCTACCCGCCCATCATCTCCTCGAAGATGAACTCCTGGAACACCCTCGCCTTCGACCGCTGGACCAACAGCCAAATCGCCCCCTGCGACGCATTCATCGCCATCTCCGGCGCAGGCCTGCTTACCGGGCACAAGGTACAGGCCAAAGGCGGAAGATTCATCTGCGATCGTGGCTCAACCCACCAACGCTATCAGGAAAACGTCGTCGCAGATGAGTACAGTCGCTGGAACGTGCCCCAGCCCCTCAGCAAGCCTCACATCGCCATACGCGAAGAAAAAATCTATTCGCTCGCCGATGCCATCACTGTCCCTTCCACCGTAGCGCAACGTTCGTTCGTGGCAATGGGAATCCCCCCGGAAAAGGTCCACGTCATCCCCTACGGCGTCCGCCTCGATCAGTTCACCCGCACAGAAGAGCCACCGCAAAACTCCTTCGAAGTCCTCTTCGCCGGCCAGGTCAGCCTTCGCAAAGGAATCCCGTATCTCCTCCAGGCATTCGCCCGGCTCAAGCACCCAAACAAACACCTCACCGTCGCCGGCGCCATCCAGGACGACATCCGCGCCCTTCTCTCCACCCTGCCCACCGACAACGTCGTCTTCACCGGCCCTCTCCCCCAGTCACAGCTCGCCAAAAAAATGAGCGCCAGCCACTTACTCGTTCTACCCAGCATCGAAGAGGGCCTCGCGCTCGTCCAGGGACAAGCCATGGCCTGCGGCTGTCCCGTCCTCGCCACCACCGCCACCGGCGCCGAAGACCTCTTCACCGACGGCCAGCAGGGATTCATCGTCCCCGATCGAGACGTAGACGCTCTCACCCAAAGAATGCAGCAGATCGCCGACGACCCCACACTTCAGCGCAAACTCAGCGAAGCAGCCATGCTGCATGTCAAAACCCTCGGCGGATGGGATCAGTACGGCGAAACCTGGGACCGCCTCCTCCACCAACTGACCGGCAAACCACCCGACCCGCACTAAACCCCGCCCTAAACAATGTCCGACGAACCGTGGAGATTATTGCTGTTGTCTGTTCTCTTCCACGCAAATATGGAACCGTCATTTCGACCGAAGCTGCTCACAGTTTCATCGTGAGCAGCGCAGTGGAGAAATCCGTTTCTCTACTGCAGCTCCCAAACCCGCCCGACGTTTTGGCTTTGTTCTTGTGGACAACAGAGTCCACCGGCAAAGCCCCGTCTTGAAGGAGCTAGCTCTAAGCTATGGATTGCCCACCAGCAAGCACCTACATCTTGTAGCGGCCCATATCGTCGTCGTTCAAATTCTCCAGCCACCGCCGCATCTCATCGGAATTCACATGCTG
>WNFD01001870.1_pt1 | contig 46734 bp, 38 predicted proteins | sample 5400491 | NCBI WGS metagenome assembly WNFD01 (sample SAMN13153343, study PRJNA577476) | soil metagenome | isolation source: 120 cm saprolite under Douglas fir tree site 2 hole 2 replicate 2 | place: USA:California | collected 2015-04-18
GTCCGTCACTGATAGCGGCGTGGGTCTGCCCGCGCAGCAGACGGACCAGATCTTCAAGGCGTTCTTTACCACCAAGTCGCACGGCACGGGTATGGGACTATCCATCAGCCGCTCGATCGTTGAGTCGCATGGCGGCCGCTTGTGGGCTGCCGACAACTCTCCGCGCGGAACAAGCTTTCATTTCGCCCTACCCACCAAAGTCGAGGCACGTGAATGACGGCCGCTGGCACTCCCACGGTGTTCGTCGTTGATGACGATCCCTCCGTGCGTGCGGCCATCCAAGGACTGCTGAAATCGGCGAGCTTACGGTCTGAATCCTTTGAGACGGCGGAAGAATTCCTGCGCAGCAAGCGGCCGGACGGGCCAAGCTGCCTTGTTCTGGACGTGAGCCTTCCTGGAGTCAACGGTCTGGACTTTCAGCGCGAGTTGGCTGACGCGGGCGTCCAAATCCCCATCATCTTCATCACCGGGCATGGGGATATTCCGATGACGGTGAAGGCCATGAAATCCGGTGCCATTGAGTTTCTGACCAAGCCTTTCCAGGACCAGGACTTGCTGGATGCGATCCGCCAGGCTTTGGATCGTGATCGTGTGACGCGCCAACAGCAGAGTAACCTTGCGGAGTTGCGAAAACGGTACGGGACGCTGACCGCACGCGAGCGCGAAGTCATGGGCCTGGTGGTTTCGGGCATGCTCAATAAGCAAATAGCTTATGATCTCGGGACCAGCGAAATCACCGTGAAGATCCATCGCGGCCACGTGATGCGGAAAATGCAGGCTGGGTCGCTGGCAGAATTGGTTAGAATGGCGGCGAAACTGGAGCTTCCACCCGGCAAAAAGTAGCCCAATGCCAACGAGCCGCTGTTACGCAAGCCAGTTTGCCGGTTCGCAGTCTCCCGTTTAACTGCCGCTTTCTCAAGCCTCTCTAGATGGTAGCGGCCTCACAGATCGGGGCAATATTCGGGCTCCTATACCAAGGTATAATTGCGCTACTTTTGCGACGCTGCTAGATTCCAAGCATGGTTACTCAGGGAAACACCAAACTAGTAGCAATTGTCGATGATGATGATTCGATGCGCAGCGCCCTGCAGGGCTTGCTGCAAAGTGCCGAATTTCCTTCACAATCGTTTGCCTCGGCGGAAGAATTCCTGAAGTCGGGCCAACAGCATCAGATTGCGTGTTTGATCGCGGACATCCGTATGCCCGGAATGTCCGGTCTCGAACTGCAGGCACAGCTGAACGCCGAACGTTGCAGGATTCCGATCATCTTCATCACCGCGCATGGCGACGAAAAAATGCGAATGCAGGCGTTGCGAGCAGGCGCAGTGGAGTTCATGGCAAAACCGTTCGATGACGGAGCGTTGCTCGAGAGTGTTCGTGCCGCTTTGGAGAGTTGAGCCGGTCATCGGAAGCGTGTAATGGGACGCGCAAGGAGGTCCTCCGTGGCAGCCGTCGCAAGATTCGGGCCCGCTGATCAAGACCGTAATCCTCGCAAGTTCGAGCAGATCATAGGCAACAGTCCCGCTCTGGAATCGGTGCTCGAACAAGTCGAGCAGGTCGCGCCCACGGATTCCACCGTTCTGATCCAGGGAGAAACAGGCACCGGTAAGGAGCTGATCGCGCGCGCGATTCACAACCTCAGCGCGCGGTGCGGACGCCCATTCATTAAATTGAATTGCGCTGCCATTCCGTTCGATCTCCTGGAAAGCGAACTTTTTGGTCATGAGAGAGGCGCTTTTACCGGCGCTATTGCGCAAAAGGTCGGTCGCTTCGAATTGGCTGACAAGGGGACGCTCTTCCTGGACGAGGTGGGAGATATCCCGCCCGGATTGCAGCCTAAACTGCTCCGTGTTCTGCAGGAGCAGGAGTTTGAGCGCTTGGGCAGCACTCGGACTCACCAAGTGGACGTTCGGCTCGTAGCTGCGACCAACCGAAATTTGGCTGATATGGTGAAGCACAATGAATTTCGCAGCGACCTCTACTATCGTCTGAACGTGTTTCCGCTCCCCCTGCCACCGTTACGGGGGCGCCGCGAAGACATTCCAGCGCTTGTGGAACATTTTGTCGAGATTTATGCCCGCCGGATGGGTAAGCAAATCGAACTCATTCCTCCTGAAACGATGTCGGCACTAGCCTCCTATCAGTGGCCGGGGAACATTCGCGAGCTCCAGAATTTCATCGAGCGGAGCGTAATCCTTACTTCGGGCAGCGTCCTGCACCCTCCTCTCGCGAGCTTGAAGAGTGCCCCCGAAGCGGAATCCCTTGGGGCAATTACCCTGGAGGACGCGGAGCGGGACCACATTCGCAAGACTCTCGATGAGACCCGGTGGGTTGTCGCTGGCCCCAACGGGGCAGCCGCACGTTTGGGAATCAAGAGGTCTACGCTTTACTTCCGCATGCAAAAGCTGGGCATCTCCCGTTCCAACAAGGATCCCCTTCCCGCGTTGTAGAGTTGCCATGGAGCGGGAACCAACCCTCCAATCAATTAGCCGTCCATGCGTCAACCATCGGACGCACCAGCGCTCGCCTCTCCAGCCGACCTGAATCCGAACCCGTTCGATACACAACAAGCAAATAAGCTCAGACTGTCGGCATTGAGACATCGTGTTCAGCGGATTGGCATTCCACACTGCGCTATCGCTTGCAGTCGGCCTCTACTTTCAGTCACTTACAAGCTCTACGGGTTGGCCGTCGTGTTGCTTTTCCCCGTTGTGTCGCTCGAGGCGCCGAAGCTTTTCATGGCGAGGAGAAACTAGCGGCCTGCGGGAACAGCAGTGCTTCAGCGCGAGTGGACCACTCCCTCGCGCGAGGAGTTTTGTCTCGGAATCTCAAAAGGAGGAACTATGAAATTGCAAAGAGTCGTGTTCGTTTTGATCGGAATGATGTTTTTGTTCGCGGCCAAGTCGTCGGCACAGCAGGTGAAGACCGATTACGATCGCGGCGCGAACTTCGGGCAATACAAAACCTACTCGTGGGCACAAGTTAAGACGAAAGAAGGCCTAGACGTTGATCGAATCAAAACTGCCGTCAATGCCGCCTTGGCAGCTAAAGGCTGGACCCAGGTGGATTCGGACGGTGATGTTTCGATCGTAGCCATCGAAATCACACGCAATCAGCAGACCTTGAATACCTTCTATGACGGGTTTGAGGGAGGCTGGGGTTGGAGACGATTTGGAGGCGGAGGTTTTGGAGAGGCAACGACCACAACTGAGACCTATAAGGTAGGCACATTGGTCGTCGATCTGTTCGATGCCAAGACCAAGCAGCTGATCTGGAGAGGCACATCCAGCGACACACTCTCCAACAACTCCGACAAGAACATCAAGAACCTGGATAAGGGCGTGGACAAAATGTTCAAGCACTTCCCTCCAGGCTCTTCGAAGAAGTAACGGCGTCCAACATGATTCGCCACCTGTGCATCTCGGTTTGTTTGGCACTCGTTTCGGCGGCCATTCCTATGCGCGCGGCAAACAAGCCGCGCGCGGGAACGGACAGTCGGAACCCAGTGGTTTGGACGAACGACGATCTCGAAAAACTCCACAGTCTCGGTCTGATTTCCATCGTGGGCCGAATGGACGAAGAACAGCTAACCTCCGCATCCGCGCCTGCACCGTATCTGGAAACCCAGGACCCGGAGTGGTATGCCGAGCAGGCAGCGCAGCTGCGCGATGAACTTGAACGCAGACGGGCTCAGCTCCATGAATACCAGAAGGCGCTTGAAGATGCGCGAAGCCTCAGGGAAACGACGGGCGGGATAAATGTAGATGAAGGCGACATAGGTATCACTCCTGAAGCTGGCATTGAATTCCTTCAGCAGCGCTTGAACGAAGCACAAATTGGCCTGGACGCACTGGAAGACTTGGCCCGCCGCAATGACATCTCGCCGGGCACGCTGCGCGCCCAGTGAGGCTCCCTAGCGCGTTGACGAGGAGTCATGAAGTTTTTTGAACACTGGTTTGCAACTAACGAGATGCTCTCAATTTTGTACTGGAGAATTTGCCATGAAGTTGTCCAAGCAGGTTTTGATCCTACTTCTCTGTTGTTTGCTTGTGCGATTCACTGCGCAAGCCGAGTCTTTCGGTCCTACGGGCCAATCCAACGAGCAGCCGCCATCGCCGCCCGTGCAACATTCCCCTCAAGAGCTGCAGCAGCTGGTCGCGCCGATCGCCTTGTACCCGGACGCCCTCGTTGCGCAGGTTCTCGCGGCGTCAACTTATCCGGCCGAGATTGTCGAGGCGGACCGCTGGATGCAAAGTCATTCCAACCTCAAGGGTGAAGAGCTGGCGAAAGAAGTCGACAAACAGCCCTGGGACCCCAGCGTAAAGGCCCTCACGCAATTTCCCGCGGTTCTTGAAAACATGGACAAGAACCTCTCTTGGACTTCATCCCTTGGGGACGCCTATGCCAACCAGCAGCAGGACGTGACGGATGCCGTCCAGACGATGCGTCAGCAGGCTCACAAGGCCGGCCACCTGAATAGCAATGAACAGGAGAAGGTAACAACGCAAGGCAACACAATCATCATTGAACCGGCCAATCCTGAGGTGGTCTACGTGCCTGCCTATGATCCCTGGCTCGCGTATGGCGACCCGATCATGGCATATCCAGGCTGGTACCCCGTGCCGGGGATCTTCCTGGCTGGAGTGGGGATTGGATTTGGAATCGGGTTCGGCGTCGGTTTCTTCGGGGGGTATGGTTGGGGCTGGCATCACTGGGGATGCGACTGGCATGGCCATCGCGTGATCTACAACCACAACACCTACATCTCCCACAGCCTAACCATCATCAATCGCAACAACTTTAACCACGGCCGCGGTAATTTCAACCACGGCAACTTCAACCACGGCAACGCGTTCCACGGAAGCAGACCTGGCGGCGGAGGTCCGGGGTTTCACGGGTCTTCGGCTCCTCATTTTCAACCGGGAACACGCTCCGGCGCGTTCAGTGGCTTTGATCACGGCGGCAACGTCCGAGGCTTTTCCTCTCGCGGGCGGTCAAGCTTTGGAGGTGGCTCCCGTGGTGGTGGTTTTCACGGCGGCGGTGGCGGACGACATCGGTGATTGTATGCACCCGTGCGTGAAACTTGCTGAAAATTCAAGAATGGAGAAAAACATCATGCCGCAGAGGAATTTGAATGTTGTCCAAAATGAATGCAAATGCTCTCTTCGATTTGCCGCGTCGGTTCTATTCGTACTTTTCCTGGGGTGTTCGTCTGCACCAACGTTCGCCCAGCAGCCGGGACAGCGGACCTTTGCCTCCGCTGAAGATGCCGCCAGTGCGTTATTTGCTGCAATGCACGGACAGGACGAAGATTCTTCCTTGAGCATCCTCGGACCGGCCGGAAAGGATGTCATCTCCTCCGGCGACCCGGTGGAAGATTCGGATACTCGCGCCAGCTTCGTCGTCAAATATGAGGAGATGCATCGGTTCGTGACAGAGGCGAACGGAGCGGTAACCCTGGTTGTCGGAGCTGAAAACTGGCCGTTTCCGATTCCCTTGGTGAAGAACAACGGTTCGTGGTACTTCGATACGGTCGCGGGCAAAGACGAGATCCTATTCCGGCGCATTGGCAGAAATGAACTTGCCGCCATGGATGCGTGCCGCGAATTGGTCGAAGCGCAAAAACAATATTTTTCGCACCCGCCAGGCGACCTCCCCAGGCAATTCGCTCAGAGACTGGTCAGCGATGAAGGCGGGCACAACGGCCTGTATTGGCACGGTGCTAGCGATGAGTTCGCTAGCCCGATCAACCCTCTCATCGCATACGCGCGCCAGAATCTCCCCACCGACCAGGTCGGCGAGCACGTTCCGTTTAATGGCTATTTTTTTCGGATCCTCACTAGCCAAGGACCTCATGCACCGGGCGGAGCCAGGAACTATGTGGCCAACGGAAGGATGACTGGAGGATTCGCCTTCGTTGCCTATCCCGCCGAATACCGCTCTTCGGGTGTGATGACTTTAATTATCGACAAATCGGGTGCCATTTACGAAAAGGACCTTGGCCTCGACACAACAAAGCTTGCACAGGCGATGACCGCCTTTGACCCGGATTCCACCTGGCACAAGGTGGAATAAGGGAGAGCTTCGAAGTTGCCTAGGTCACACATTATGCCTGCTATGCGAACTCGACGCCGCCTCATGAAGTCTCACGAACACCGATTGTAATGCCTTTGGGAGTTTGCAGCCCATGAGATGGAGAATTCGAAAATCTTTCAAGATCTTCGCGCCCGGAAGCTCATTGCGAAAAAGGGTTGGGTATAGCCTGGCCATCGTGAGGTTGATTCTTGTCCCTGTAATTTTCTTGTCTGTTTATTATCTGTTTGCGATGGGCCGGATCGTGGACCGCATCGTGAATGTCGATGCGCCGGCAGCAAAGCTGGCAGAACAAGCTTCCATCGAGATATTAGAGGGCCGGCGTGCAGCACGTAACTACGTTCTGCTACAGGACCCGGAATATCTTCGGGCGAACCAGGAATCGCTCATGAAGGTGAGGGAAATCCTGTCTCGTATTAGGGATCTTGAGCCTGACGAAGAAACCACCGTCCAAAAGGATCTGGATGCTGTCAATCGATATGAGCAGCAATTCGCATCAGCAGTTTCGACAATGGGGCAGCGCAAGCAAGAACCCGTCGACCGGATTCGCGAGGCGGTGACGGCCTATGAAAAAGACTTGAACAGTCTGCTCGGAGAGCGCAGACACAAGAATCGAGCCAAGCTAATTCAGGAGCTACGCATCCGAGCCGACTCGTTTGATACTCGGATTACAGAAGCTATACAAGTAGCGAACCCCGCGTTGAGCCGAGTCACGCCGGACCTTCGGGCATCGAGCCAAAAGACCCTGGAGTTAACCTCCGACTTGGAACAGCAGAATTGGGGACGCGTCCAAATGGACCACCAGGAAGCGCGCCAGTTGATCCATCGAGCGGAATGGGCCCTGAGCATCGTTTCGGCCCTCACTCTTTTGTTCAGCGTGTGGGTCAGCCTCATCCTGCCTGGCCAGGTCGCTAAACCCCTCGTGAGCCTCAAAGAAGCCGTGGATCACGCTGCAACCGGGAATTTTGAGATCGACTTCGAGCTCCATGGAGGTGGCGAAGTCGTGGAACTTGCTAAAAGCGTCCAAAATCTAACCGCACTCTTGCGAGGAAAGCCGTAGCGTTGCGATGGCGTGCGCATCCAATCGAGTGATTGCGAATGAAACGAGGATGGTGCGTATGAGGCTGGGCGGAATCGTCAGAATGGTCTTGTTTGGATTCTTGGTGCCAGGAGTGGCGGCAGAGATGTCACGGCTGAGTCCGCCATCACCCAAGCTAGGGACGGAACAGAGTCCACGGTCATCGCAAGCAAAGCCGCAAGTGGAGTTGAGGCGATCTTCTCTTTTAAGCGGGGCGTCGATCGATGTTTCCCCGGACTGGATCGAGCGCGAGCAGATGCCACTGCCCCCTTCGCCAAGGCTGGCGCCGTTCGCGCCGCACGTGACGTTTTTGGAATTCATGACGCTGGAAAATCCGAAGATGCATTCGTCCTTGCGGATTGCAACGACCACCAATCCGTTCCTGGGAGGCGATGAGGTCGCGCTGGATGTGCAGATGCATGGCGGCACCGGTTCGGGCAACGGCCTGGCGGATTATCTGTTTTACTTTTTCTTTTCGCCGCCGCGGGATTGTTTGGATGGAGGCTCGGAAGCTTACAAGAAGGCAAAGAGACAGGCAGAATTGCCGGATCAGACGACAATTTCTCCAGATTTGAGTGTTCGCGCCGACTGCAAACACCCGCCTACGCTGGCGGGTTTTTATTCGAGCCAGTTGAGCCCGGGCGTATTGTTTCGAGTCACGAATGGCGTGGAGCTCGCAGGCGGGATTTATCCGGAGTTTTATCTGACGCCGATGGAAAAAGTCGAGGCCAACGGGCTGACGTTTTACGTGTTTGAGGCGCAGGGCCGTATGCAGCTCGATCTGGCGACGGTCGACCACTTCAACTTGCCTGACGAGATGCAAGGCTCGCAGGCGGATTTCTTCTGGGCGGTTGGGGCGCCGAGTCCCTTTCCATTTTTTCGGGACCCGCAGAGGAAGAATGTTCCGTTGATCCAGGTGGCGTATGCCGGGATCGGGCTGGGTCCGAATAAACGCGACATTTTCATGAGATTGCTGCGGCAAGTTCACTCACCGTGAAGCAAGACTCGAGGAACTCGTGTCAAGGGTCGTGGACAGCGCTCTCACGGATGAAAGTGGAGGAAGAGGAATCATGAAAGTTTCGATTTTACAGGTGTTGGCTCCAGTGATCATGAGATCGAGATTCTTTGGAATTGTAGCCCTTGCTGCCGCCACGGTTTGTTTGGTCCGTGCGGGCGAAACAATTCGCACTCCCCTGCCCAATCCGCCCGAGGTACGAGGCAGGAACCACGTGGTGGCACTAACACTACGGGCCGCGACCAATGCCGAGGGTCACGATGCCTTCACCTTTGACGGAAAAGCGTCGGCTCCCGTAATCCGTGTTTGGCCCGGGGATACGTTGAAGATCGAGTACGTCAATGAACTGCCTAAAATTGCAACCGAGCCCTGTGCCATCGAGCCCTGCCACAATATGACCAACCTACATTTTCACGGCCTGGAGGTTTCACCACACGCACCTCAGGATGACGTTCTGGACATGATGGCCATGCCCGGCGAGACTTTGCGCTATGCGGTGCAGATTCCTCCCGACCACCCTCCGGGCCTGTACTGGTATCACACCCACCCTCATGGAGAGAGCCACAGACAAGCGCTTGACGGCATGTCCGGGGCCTTGGTGATCGAAGGAATAGAATCGTATTTTCCAGCACTGGCCGGCTTGCCGGAGCGCGTCCTGGTGGTGCGCGGCCGTTCCATTGAGCACGATCCTCAGTCTGGCGATTTGATGAAGCGCGTTGCGCTCGGCTTATATGACTGCGGCGGAGAGTCAGAAGCGCCAGAGGAGGTCTTCACGGTGAACGGATCCGTGCGTCCTCAAATTGAAATCGCTCCGGGTGAGCGCCAGTTTTGGCGTCTCGTGAATGCTTCCGCGGATCGCTATCTTGACCTGCAGCTTGAGGGGCAAACGTTTGAAATCGTCGCCATGGACGGGATGCCCATTGCCCAGCACGACCCCAATCATCGAACGCGTATCGCCGGTCATGTTTTGTTGCCACCCGCGGGCAGGCTTGAAGCCATTGTTACTGGTCCAGCAGCTGGCACCCCTCGGCGTCTGATCACCCGCTGTGTGGACACCGGACCAGACGGCGATCCGAATCCAGCGATGATACTGGCCGACATCGTCCCGCGCTCGGCCTTAGGCTCAACACACAAGACTCCGAAAAGCTCGCTCAAACCCGATCTCAAAACGCTGGATCTCGCGGCCGAAGAAAAAGCGCATCCTCGGTTCACTGTGACGTTCACGGAAGACAAGAAGGGCTTTTACATCAACGGAGAAAAATTCGCGCCCGGCGCTGCTCCCATGGTGCGCGCAAAGGTTGGGACGTTTCAGCATTGGAGAATTGTCAATGATTCGAAGGAACTGCACCCCATGCACATCCATCAGGTGCATTTCCTGACGTACGCCGAAAACGACAAGCCCATTGCCGACCCACTGTGGCTGGACACGGTGAATGTCCCATACCGCGGTTCCGTCGACGTCATCATGGATTTCACCAACCCCGTGATCCGGGGCATGTCCGTATTTCACTGCCATCTTCTGAATCACGAAGACAAAGGGATGATGGCCAAAATTCTCTTCGAATGAATCATCTGCTGCATCCTGCCGTCACAGAATCGAAGCCCGCCGAGCTGGACGGTTTGCGCGAAGATATTTCTTTGTCGCCTCTTTTGCGGAAAGATGTGGCCTCCAATGGACCGGCGTGGCTGCCCCTCCTACTCGTCCTGGGAGCCATTGCCACCGTCGCATATGCGGACCATCGCGTTGTTTCGATTTCGCTCATTTATCTCTACATCCTTCCTCTCGTCGTCGGCGCGATTTTCCTACGTAAAGAAATCAGCTATGGCCTCATCGCGGTTTGCATCTTGTTCCATGACTACTACTCCCCACGCCATATCAACCCTGGGCTTCGGATATTCCACAATCTCTCCGCGATGTTGTGCTTCGCCTTTGTTGTTTATGTCATCCAGCGGTATATCGAGCAGCGGGAGGCGCTTGCAAAAACGGTTCAGCAGCAGCGTGATGACCTTCTCAAGGACGTGGGGCTGGCCGCGCAAGTCCAGCGCCTGTTTCTTCCCGTAGGCAAACCGACCATTGCCGGACTCGAAATAGCGGGCATGATGCAGCCGGCGCGGGGCGTGGGCGGCGATTACTACGACTATATCCCCATCAACGCTCAGACCATCCAGATGGTCATTGCCGACGTATCCGGCAAAGGCGTTCCCGCCGCCCTTTTGATGTCCGCGACGGCGGCTGCCATGAAGCTTGAGGCGAACCACGAGCGAAACATGCTGGAAATGGTGAAACGGTTGAATACGGAAATTCATTCCGTGTCGGATGCCGAACGCTACGTGACATTGCTGGTCGCCGAAATCGATGCACACAAACGGACGCTGCGCTATGTCAACTGCGGCCACAATCCCGCGCTTCTGTTTCGTGGGAAGGATGGCACCGTCACGCGCCTGAACTCGTCTTGTCCGCCCATCGGATTGTCTCCAGAAGAAATCTGTGAACTTGCCTCGGCAGACCTAATGGCCGGCGACATCGTGGTCTTTTATACCGATGGCGTCACTGAGGCAGAGAACCGGTTTGGCGAAGAATTCGGCATGCAGCGCCTTTCCGCCAGAGTGCGCCGCGGTTCTTCACTGTCCGCCGAGGACCTCATGGTCGATATCTATAACAGCGCAGCGGATTTCTGCGGCGATAACTTCAACGATGATGTAACCATTCTCGTGGTCAAATGCAATTTCGACGCTCCCCAACTCTGAGTTCGTAACTCTTTCCATGAAGGAACGCTTTGGGTTCTGCGGAGCCCGGGTGGCGTAGGCGCGTCCCATCCTGATTCGTACTCCCTTTCTTGGGAAGTCGATCTCCATCCTGAGGACCTCTGTCAACGTGCTGACAGCCATTCCATTCATTGGACTCTTCGCAGCTCAGCCCCTACGCTTCCTCTCTTTCCTCCTGGCGTAAGCCTCCCTGTTTTCAACCACTTCCGATCCCGCTCCCATGTGGCATGCGGATTGCCTTCTCTAGCGTCTGACGAAAGAAAATCTACTGGAGGGAAATCACATGCGAAAGTTGTTGCCCTGTCTAAGCACCGTTATTTTGGCTGTCCTGCCACTCATCAGTGACGTGGCGAGCGCATCGGACCAAACCAAAGATGACGACCGATTGAGAAATTGTGGCACGGTCTTGAAAGAGATTCTCGACGTTCCCGACAACATTCCGCAGGACTTGCTCGACAAGGCAGATTGCGTCGTTGTCTTTCCCTCCGTCCTGAAGGCCGCATTCATCGTTGGCGGAAGCTACGGGCGGGGCGCTATGACCTGCCGCCAGGGCGACGATTTCAAAGGTCCATGGGGCGCTCCCACGATGATGGCTCTTGAGGGCGGCAGCTTCGGTTTTCAGATCGGTGGACAAGCTACGGCCCGGTCGGCCGCGATGCGTCAGCCGATACGGACGCGACTCTGCGTTCCGAAATCTTGAGCTACTCAAGGGCGCGTGGCCTGTTTGCTGGAGTCTCCCTCGAAGGCTCCACGATTCGCCCGGATAATGGCGACAACCGCCGTGTCTACGGCAGGAAGATTCCCGCGAGGGAGATTGTTCTCTCCGGAACGGTCGCCGTGCCTCCAGCAGCCGAACAAATGATCTCGACCCTGGATGCCAGGACCCCGAAGCACAGGCCGTAGGATCAATTTGATAAATGCAGTCCGGCCACGCCGGACGGAAAGATTGAGAGCCAAGCATTATGTGGATTGTTAGAGTGGCGCTGAAACGGCCGTACACGTTCGTAGTGTTGGCTATCCTGATTTTGATCCTTGGAACGCTCTCGATTTTTCGCACCCCGACAGACATCTTTCCAAACATCAACATTCCCGTCGTGAGCATCATTTGGAACTACACGGGGCTCTCACCAACGGAGATGTCCAACCGCATCATCACTCTTCAAGAGCGTAACTTAACGACCATTGTGAATGATATTGAGCATATCGAGTCGCAGTCATTGAATGGCATCGCCGTCATAAAAGTGTTTTTCCATCCAGGAGTCAATATCAGCATGGCCATTGCGCAGATCGCAGGCCAATCCCAAACGCAGCTCAAGCAGTTGCCGGCAGGCACGACGCCGCCACTGATCATCACCTACAGCGCTTCGAGCGTGCCCATTCTCCAGATGGCTCTCTCCGGCCCTACGCTTTCGGAGCAACAGTTAAATGATCTTGGTCTGAATTTCATCCGGCCCCAGCTCACCTCGGTACCGGGCACGGCCATCCCATATCCGTATGGTGGCAAACAGCGTCAGGTTCAAGTGGACTTAAACACTGCGGCACTCCAATCGAAAGGCTTGTCTCCTCTTGACGTAGTGAATGCCATCAGCGCTCAGAACCTCATTCTCCCTTCCGGAACGGCCAAGATCGGGAAATTTGAATATAACGTGGACATGAATGGGAGCCCCACAACGATCGCAGGTCTGAACAACCTTCCTATCAAAGCCGCGGGAGGTACGACGATTTACATTCGCGACGTCGCTAACGTTCGCGATGGATTTCCCCCTCAGACCAATATCGTTCGCGTCGACGGCCGGCGATCCACTCTAATGACCATTCAAAAAATCGGAAGCGCGTCAACCTTAGACATCATTACCGCAATCAAGAAGCTGTTGCCAAGTGTCAAAACGACGCTTCCGCCAGACCTTCAAATTCGGCTCCTCGGAGACCAATCGGTCTTCGTCCGTGGCGCCATTTCCGGGGTTCTACGCGAGGCGCTCATCGCGGCCTGCCTGACGGCTGCCATGATTCTTTTGTTTCTTGGAAGTTGGCGCAGCACGCTCATTATCGCTATTTCGATTCCTCTTTCTATTTTGACTTCGATCATTTTTCTCAGCGCCCTGGGAGAGACCATCAACATCATGACTCTTGGGGGTCTGGCGCTGGCTGTCGGCATCCTGGTGGACGATGCGACGGTCACCATCGAGAACATTCACGGTTTTCTAAGTAAAGGCAAGGAGACGGAAGAGGCGATTCTTCTTGGGGCCGAGCAGATTGCGGTGCCGGCACTGGTTTCAACTCTTAGCATCTGCATCGTCTTTGTGCCCATGTTCTTGCTCACCGGGGTCGCCCGTTATCTCTTTGTGCCCATGGCGGAGGCGGTCGTCTTCGCAATGTTGGCTTCCTACGTGCTTTCCCGGACCCTCATACCAACCATGGCCAAGTATCTTCTCAAAGCTCATGCTGAAGAAGGCTCGCACGCCCCGAGTAAGAATCCCCTGGTGCTCTTCCAAGCCTGGTTTGAACGCAGCTTTGAGAGGATTCGGACCGCGTATCGCGGATTACTCGTAGCCTGTGTCCGTCACCGCCGTGTTTTTGCCGGCTCATTTCTCGCTGCGTGCGTGCTCTCCTTCGGGCTGTACCCGTGGTTGGGACAAGATTTCTTCCCATCCGTGGACAGTGGCGAATTCACACTGCATCTTCGTGCCCCGACCGGTATGCGTATTGAAGAGACGGCCGCCTTATGTGACCGCGTGGAAGCCGAGATTCGCAACCAAATACCGCATGCCGAGTTCGGCGGGATTATCGACAACATCGGATTGCCTTATAGCGGCATCAATCTTTCCTACAGCAGTTCGGCGCCAATCGGAACGGAAGATGCGGACATCATGGTCGCTCTCTCCCCCAAGCACCGGCCAACAGCAGGTTACGTGCACGACTTAAGGTTGAAGCTGTCACGGGATTTTCCTGGAGTTACTTTTTATTTCCTACCCTCGGATATGGTGACTCAAATTTTGAACTTTGGCCTGCCTGCCCCAATCGATATTCAAATTATCGGAAATGATCTGCAGGCCAACCGGCAATTCGCGGACAAGCTGCTGGAGAGGGTCAAGTACGTTTCGGGAACAACGGATCTCCGCATTCAGCAAACCTTTGACCAGCCGAAGTTTCACGTTGATGTGGATCGGACGAAAGCTCGGGAAATCGGTTTCACCCAGCGAGAAGTTGCGAGCAATCTCTTGATAACCCTGAGCGGTAGCTTCCAGACTTCGCCGACTTTCTTCCTGGACCCCAAGAATAGCGTGAGTTATCAGATCGCGACGCAAACTCCGCAGTACCGGGTTCAGTCACTCCAGGATCTGGAGAACATTCCGGTTACGGGCACAGGTACCGCTCCGCCCTCCATACTCGCGAGTCTCGCCTCATTCAGCCGCAATTCCGAGTTGAGTGTGGTCTCGCATTACAATGTGTCCCCGGTCATCGATATATTCGGTTCCGTCCAAGGCCGTGACCTCGGAGCTGTTTCGCAGGATATCTTCTCGATTCTGAGCACGAGTCAAAAGGAGCTTCCCCGGGGTTCAAAGATCATCGTACGCGGCCAGATCCAGACCATGAAGTCATCTTTCATGGGATTGTTAACCGGGCTCGTATTTGCCATCGTCCTGGTTTACCTCCTTATCGTCGTGAATTTTCAATCTTGGCTCGACCCATTCATTATTCTGACCGCCCTTCCCGCCACGCTCGCGGGGATCGTGTGGTTCTTGTTTGTGACCGGCACGACAGTCAGCGTGCCCGCACTTACGGGTTCGATTATGTGCGTTGGAGTGGCCACCGCCAACAGCATCCTGGTAGTTAGCTTCGCGAAAGAACAATTAGGTGCAGGGCACTCTGCGGCCGAATCGGCCGTGCAGGCAGGGTTCGCGCGATTCCGGCCGGTGCTGATGACCGCTCTGGCCATGATCATCGGAATGATGCCTATGGCCATCGGGTTGGGTGAAGGTGGAGAACAGAATGCACCTCTCGGCCGCGCCGTTATTGGCGGGTTGCTTTTCGCCACCGTGTCTACGCTGTTTTTCGTTCCAACGGTTTTCAGTATGGTTCATGGCCTTCGTCATCGCCCGGCTGAAACTGGAATTCAACAATAGGGCTCATTAGAAGCAGAAAGGTATGCCAATGCAGTCAGAAACAGAAGCACAAGTGGTCGCGAACGGGCCGCCAATGCAAGGCGCCTCTAGCGGGAGACATCGCGCGAGACGTGGCTGGCTCGCCGCCGTGATAGTTTTCCTGGCGGTTGCAGGGATTTTGGGTTCCGGCATTCTCCGGCGTGTTCGGGCGCGCGCCGCAGTAACTGCCGAGACTGCTGCCATGGCCGTGCCCGTGGTCAACGTCGTTACTCCACAGCGTACCGCACCGTCGCACGAGATTGTGCTGCCCGGCAACGTAGAACCCTACATGACGGCTCCGATTTACTCGCGCACCAGCGGTTATGTGAAGAAGTGGTACGTCGACATTGGGGCCCGCGTGAAAAAGGGCCAGCTTCTCGCTGAGATCGACACACCGGAAGTCGACCAGCAGCTCCAGCAATCACGCAGCAATCTCGCCACAGCTGAGGCCAATCTCAGGCTTGCGGAGATCACCAAGAATCGCTACCAGGAGTTGCTGAAGACCAATGCAGTTTCTCAGCAGGATGTCGACAACGCCTCCGGCACTTACAATGCCAACAACTCCATCGTCCAGGCCAATCAGGCGAATGTTAAGCAGCTCGAGACGTTGCAATCCTTCGAGAAGATCTATGCCCCTTTCGACGGCATTGTTACTGTGCGTAACGTCGACGTCGGCGATCTCATCAACTCCGGCAGCGCCCCAGGCACGAGGACCGACCTCTTCCATATCGCGCAGCCCGATAAATTGCGCGTGTATGTCTATGTGCCCCAGGAGTACTCCCAAGCTGCCGCGCCAGGCCTGACGGCAGAGCTGACGCTTGCCGAGTTTCCCGGGCGGCGCTTCCCGGGGAAGCTGGTGCGCACTGCCAATGCCATCAACAACGCAACCCGCACCTTGCAGGCGGAAGTTGACGTAGACAATCCGACCGGCAAGTTGCTGTCCGGTTCCTATGCCGAGGTCCATTTGAATTTGCCGGGGCTTGCCTCCACTCACCTTTTGCCTGTTAACACTCTCTTGTTTCGATCCGAAGGTCTGCAGGTCGCCGTTGTGAAAGACGGCAAAGTGGTGCTCACACAGGTAACGCCTGGTCACGATTTCGGGGATCAAATCGAAATCCTATCGGGCCTGAGCGGCGATGAATCGGTAATCCAAAATCCACCAGATTCCATTCTCACCGGTCAACAAGTGCAGATCGCAAAGCCTGCACCTCCAAGTGGCGCAGGAGGGGGCCAATGAGTTTACGGCACAAACCGAATGCAGAAATTCGAGTTTGGAAGCGCGCTCTAGCCGGCGTCGGTCTCGCCAGCGTGCTCTCAATTGCGGGTTGCGCCGTCGGGCCAAAATACAACCGTCCGGCAGCCGAAGTCCCGCCCGCCTACAAAGAAGTGGGTGATTGGAAACCCGCTCAACCGAACGAACAGAATCTCGGTGGAGCCTGGTGGCAGCTCTTTCAGGACCAGCAATTGAACGCCCTTGAGGACCAGATCAATGTCTCCAACCAGAACCTGAAGGCGGCCGAGGCCCAATACACTCAGGCTCGTGCCGTGCTGCGCTACTACCGGGCCGACTACTACCCTTCGATCACCGCTGGCGCGGCGGCAACACGAAACAGAATCTCCAACAACCGCCCTCCCAGCCTGACCACGAATGGGAAAACCTTCAACGACTACCAGATTCCGGTGCAGTTGTCCTATGAACTGGATGTGTGGGGACGCGTCCGAAAGACCGTCGAATCGCAACGCGATCAAGCGCAAGCCAGCGCCGCGGACCTCGCCACCGTCAATTTAAGCTTGCATGCGCAGCTCGCGCTGTTCTACTTCCAGGCGCGCAGCCTGGATGCGCAAGAGCAGCTCCTGAACTCCACCGTCGCGCAATACGAGCAGGCCTATCAATTGACGGATAGTCGCTTCAAGGGAGGACTCGCCTCCGAAGTGGAAGTCCAGCAGGCCAGCACGCAGCTGGAGACGACCCGTGCCCAGGCCATCGATGTCGGAGTGCTCCGGGCGCAGTACGAGCATGCCATTGCCACGCTGATCGGGAAGCCGGCTTCTTCATTTCATCTTTCGCCGCTTCCTCTCACTTCACCGCCGCCTTCGATACCGCTGGAACTTCCTTCTGAACTTCTCGAACGCCGCCCCGACATTGCGGCGGCGGAAAGACGCATGGCCGCCGCCAATGCGCAAATCGGTGTAGCCAAAGCCGCTTATTATCCGAACATCAGTCTGGGTGCTACAGGCGGATTCGAAAGCGGTGTAATCACCACGCTCCTGTCTGGCCCGAGCATTCTCTGGTCGGTTGGCGCGTCGGCCATTGCGCCCATCTTTGATGCGGGTCGTCGCCGGGCCGGCACGGATCAAGCCATTGCTGCCTACGACCAGACTGTCGCCAACTATCGCGAAACCGTCCTGACAGGTTTTCAGCAAGTCGAAGACAACTTGGCGGCGCTTCGTATTCTCGAGAAGGAAGCAGACACACAACAGCGTGCAGTCGTCGCTTCTCAAAAATACTTGGAGCTGGCCCTCACTCGCTATCGAGGCGGCATAACGAGTTATCTGGAAGTGACCACAGCACAGAGTGCAGCCCTCACTGACGAGGTGACCGCCGTCAATATTCTTGGCCGTCGCATGTCCAGTGCCGTCCTCTTGATTCAAGCGCTCGGCGGCGGCTGGGATAGCTCCTCCTTGCCCGCACGCCCCGAATGCTGCGGCAAGCTGGCCAGCAATACGAGGTAATCCTGCTGCGCGGGCCGAACGGCGATTTACAACATAACCCTGCATTTCGCACAGCAGAACATTCGTCAATCGCAACAACCACGCACAAGGGGATTTCAATCACGCTGGGCATTCCCGCTCATGTTTGCTACCGCCTTCCTTCAACGGAGATTGCCGCCCGGAATTCTGACACCGCTGCCACGATACGGACGCTCGGCGAAGGAGTCGCATTTTGCGAAAAATGCGCACCGGCCTAAGTCATTGAAATGACGTTCCTTTTCGGGCACTCGTCTCGATGCGGTTTGGCATCAAGAGTGCCTTTCTATTTCACGTACTGAATTCCGCTGCGATATGAACTTTGAAGCGCGGATCTCTAAGAAAAGGAGACTTAACTATGTACCGCAAAATGTTCACTGGAATGATCTGCCTGATGTTCCTGGGAATCTTTTTTGTCCCCAAGGGCCGGGCCGACGAATCGGATAAAAAAACGATTGTGACCGTCAAGGAATCCATTCAGGTTCCGGGGAAAGTTCTTCCCGCGGGCACCTACGTACTCAAGCTGCTGGATTCCAACCATCCCACCCTCGTCGCAATTTTCAACGCTGACGAGACGCATCTGATTACCACGGTCCAGGGTATTTCGGACTCGCGGCTGGAAACCCCAGACAAACTAATCCTTCAGTTCGAAGAGCGGTCCTCTGGCCAACCGGAAGCCCTGAAGGAATGGTTCTACCCGGGTGATAACACCGGCGTCGAGTTTGTCTATCCAGATCAACAGAACTAAGGTCTATCCAAATCAGTAAAACTAACGTCTATCCGGATCAGAAGAACTAACGTTTATACAACGCAGAAACAATGAAGTAAGACCTAGGCTCTCGCACCTGGCGCTGCACACCGCGCCAGGCGCTTCCCGGGTCCGCTCCGATGAATCGTACGCGACGTCACTTGCCGAAACACCGCCCCTTGAACCCCGCTCATCAATCCCTCAACCCCGGCCTTTTCAACACCTTCCTGCTCCATTCGAATGATACCCAACAAATGACTTAACATGCGGTGTATCTCCGTGCTATTCTTCACTGTGTCTAGCGAATCAGATTCTCGCCCGCCACTCTTTCCCCGTCTTCGTCCGGCTGTCTCCTCTCTTCAATCTTTCGACTTTCAAACTTCCCAGCATTACCAACGCTGTCTCAACCACCCCGCTTCCTCACCATTTTCGAGTCCCCTAAGTCATTTAGAATCAACACTTGCAAAAGTCTATCAGAACAAACAACTTTAACTCTCTTTAGAATCAACACTTATGAAAAACAGGGGGGAGTGTTATGATTAACTAGATTTCCGGCGAGGGACTCAGCTCTCAGCTGAGAGCAGCGCGCAGCTCACGGCCGCTTGACTTCCAATTGCCTGGTATGCCGAAGCGCAATCTCTTCCGTCGTTCCGCTCTCTTGATGAAGTACTGGTCCAGTTCGTGCCGCATTTTCGGCCGGGCTTGGAAAATCCGCGCCTTTACGGCCGTAGCGGAAATGCCCAAGGCTGCTGCGATCTCCTTCATCGAGCGTCCTTCCAGTTCATACAGCTCAAGGACGCGCCGAGCATTGGGCCTAAGCTCGGCAAGCGCTTCCCTCAGAATCCGCGATCTTTCTTGGCGTAAGCAGTGCTCCTCGGGGTTCGGCGCCAAGTCTGTTACGGCATCTCGAAACGACATGTCCTCCGATTCGGAATGCTCGTCAATCGAGAGCTCCACTTTCCGCGCCTTCTTGCGGAGCTTCATTAGAGCGACATTGATCGCAATGCGCGAGAGCCAGGTGGAGAAGCGAGCGCTGCCCTCGAAATCCCGCAGATGAACAAAGGCCTGCTGGAAAGCTTCTTGCACAACGTCTTCGGCGTCCTCGTGGTTTCGCATAATGCGTTGTGCGAGGTGAAAAATCCTCCGCTTGTAGCGATCGAAGAGCTCGCCAAAGGCGACCGAATGGCCGCTCTTCGCCGCGGCCAACAGCTGCGCGTCACCGCCCCGCCCGGCTTCCAGTTCAGCAGCCCGCTGGTTGCTCTGGGGGGCGGCTCCCTCAAGCGTCTGGATTGACATTGCCCTCCGCCTTTCTGGTTTCATTCCCCTAAATCCAAATCGCCCTGCGGTGCCGATCAGGTTCGTCTGGTGGTCGTTGACCGGCACTCTTTAATCGCTCCGGACGTCGGATTCCTGAGGGCCGTGATCTTTACTGTGGGGCACTTTCTTTCGCACCGTGAGCAAAGGCACCCTTCGTACCAAAACCGATGTGTGTTACGTCGCCGCAAGTAGTTGATTTAGAAGGAAGATCCGAAAGTAGAGCCGAATTCGAGTGTCGGAGTGTCGGACACAGAGACACCTCTTCTGACACCTCTCCTGACACCGTACCGGCGATAACGGCGGTGTTTCTCTCCGACCATTGAGGGCAGGTCGCGGACTCGCCAGCCCCGCAACGCAAGCATTGACTTTTTGGGCCGAACAGCCGATTGTTGCTCCCCTGATACCAGGCGGGTTCTCAAGTCTTTGCGTGACCCAAGCCTGCTAAAGCTGGCGGAAACAGGTCAAGGAGACTGCGATGGTCTTTCGTTCGGTGCAAACCGCCACGATGGCTCTATTGGGCATCGTGGGATTCACGGCGCTGCCAACAGTTGCGCAGCAACCGGCTATCGGCACCAAGGTTGTGCAATTCATGGGGCTGGAGGGCGTCAAGGCGAAGTCAACAGGACGGCTCACCCTTGAAGGCGGCAACCTCCAATTTACGAGTTCCAACGCGAAAGCCAATGTGCCACTACATTCCATTGAAGATGTTGTTACAGGAAATGACAGCCAGCGCATGTTTCGCGGAACGATTGGGACGCTCACCATGTTTGCGCCTTACGGGGGCGGCCGATTTCTGAGCTTGTTCCGCTCGAAGGTCGATACGCTCTCGATCCAATATCGCGACGCGGAGGGTGGATTGCATGGCGCCATATTCACGATGGCCACTGGCAAGGCGGATGCGTTCAAGAAGGAGATGGTCGCGCAAGGAGCGCACACGAGCATTCCGATACAGGATGACGCAGGCAGTTCGGATGCGAAGCCGGCTGCGACGAAGGAGAAGAAGCCATGAAGCGCGTTCTTTACGCCATGGCGATTTCATTTTTGCTGCTGGGTGCCCAGAACAAGTCGGCGGAACTCCGCGCTCAGTCTGCCCCGACGCCAGCAATGAAAGCGTCAGCGATTCAGGTTCTGATGATTCAGTCGGACGAGATCAAGCTGCCTGCGGACTTCCAGATTTCACTTTACGAGAATCTGATTCAGCAGCTTCAGAAACAGGGCGGATTCCAGCACGTGTACCGCGAGGGCGACCACAATGCTGCCTCGGTAACGGACCTGGTCGTACTTCACAGCACGGTTCGTGGGTTCAAGAAAGGCAGCGAGATGGCCCGCAATATAACAACAGTCACGGGGAAGACCTCGATTGACGTTCATTGTCAGTTTACGGACAAGGATGGCAAGACCGTCCTGGAGCGGGATTTGAACGGCAAAGTGAGGTTCTTGGGCGGAAACCTCCGGGCCACTCTCGATTTTGCAAAAAAAGCGGCAAAGATGTCTCATGACAATTTCGCCGCGCGTCCCGTATCCTAAGCAAGAGGAGAACGCCCCTTGAACCGGCGCAATTTGCTGCTGAAAATGGAATTGCGCAGTGATCCGGAGACGCTTTGCGCCGTGCGCGGCGCGGTGGCGCAGCTTACGGAGCGGCTGGGATTCTCCGAGCCGGAATGCCGGGCCGTGGTGCTCGGGGTCGACGAAGCGCTGACGAATATCATACGTCACGCGTACGCAGGCCACCCCGACCGGCCCATCGAAGTACACTTCCGCCGCATTCAGGCTTCCTTGTGCGGGAAAAATGGGGAAGCGCTCGAGATCGTGCTGGAGGATCACGGCAAGAATGTGGACCGCGCAAAATTGTGTGGACGCGCGCTAGAGGACGTAAAGCCCGGAGGGCTGGGACTGCATTTCATCCGCGAGAGCATGGATGCGCTAGAATTTCGCCGCAGGGTTGGCCGGAATCAGCTGCGGCTTGTAAAATTTCTGCCTAAACCGGATCCCCCGGCGGGTTCCTGAGGAGAACAAACAGTGCAGATTTCTGCGCGTCACCTGGACAAGATAACAATTTTCGACATTTCAGGAGACATTGACCTCGCGACTTCGCCGGAGTTGCGGAAGCCTCTGTTGCGCGAACTTCGTGAGCTGCGTACGCCGCGGGTGGTGCTCAATCTCAAGGCCGTGCGCTACATTGACAGTTCCGGCGTGGCGTCCCTGGTGGAAGGGCTGAAAGCCGCGCGCGATGTGGGCGCTCGTTTCATCTTGTTTGGCTTGAACACTACCGTCCGGGAAGTCCTTCAACTGTCCAAGCTGGTGAGGATTTTTGAAATTTGCGAGAGCGAAGAGCAAGCAGTGGCCACTTGAGGCTTCCCCGGCCTCATACCACGGAAATTTGTTAAAGAGATTGTGGAACTAGCGACACAAATTGGCGGATCGGTTCTGGACGGGCTTGCGTATCTGGGCGCGCTGGCCAACCTGGGTATCCGTGCCGCCTATTTCACATTTGTGGGGCCGTTTCGCGGCAGGCCCTTTCGTTTTCAACGGGCCATCTCGCAGGCCATGCAGGTCGGCGTCCGCGCGCTCCCCATCCTTTCTCTGATCACTTTTTTCATCGGATTGATCCTGGCGCTCCAAAGCGCTTATGAACTGCGGAAGTTTGGCGCAATCAACATTGTGGCGAGTGCCGTGGCCATCTCGATGACGAGAGAGCTGGGGCCGTTGATTACCGCCATTGTCGTTATCGGGAGGTCCGGGTCCGCGTTCGCAGCGGAGATCGGCACCATGAAGGTCACGGAAGAAATCGATGCGCTGGAAACCATGGCGATCGATCCGATCCACTTTCTCGTGACGCCGAAATTCGTTGCCATGATGATTATGCTGCCGTGCCTTACAATTTGGGCAAACTCGATGGGCATACTCGGCGGCGCTCTTTTCGGTGTGACGCAGGCGGGTTTCACGGTGCAGCGGTACGTCATTGCTTCGCTGGACGCGCTGTACTTGAGGGACATCGCGTCTGGGCTGATCAAGAGCATCATGTTCGGAATTACGATCACCGCCGTTGGATGCCATGAAGGACTCTCGACGGGCGCCGGTGCGGAACAAGTGGGGCGCTCCACAACACGCGCCGTTGTGGTATCTATTTTTCTGGTGATTCTGGTAGACCTCGTGTTTACCGCGCTCTTTTTCTTTTTGAGCGAACGATAGGATTCGAACTGGCGCCATGGACCAGAGCGAAAACACGGGCTGGCAGTCCGAAGCGGTGATCTCGCTGCGAAATCTTCGCGTGAGCTACGGCGAGCACGAGATTCTGCACGGCATCAGCTTTGATGTGCAGCGCGGCGAGACTCTGGTGATTCTCGGCGGTTCGGGCTCAGGCAAAAGCACGCTCCTGCGGACGCTTGTGGGTTTGGAGCCCCCGACTTCCGGAGAGATTTGGCTCAAGGGAAAGAATATCGCCGCCATCTCCGCCGCGGAGATGGACGAAATCCGCAAAAAAGTCGGAATGTCGTTCCAAGGTGGTGCGCTGTTCGGCTCGATGTCGGTTGGAGAAAATGTTGCGCTGCCACTTCGCGAGCATACCAAGCTGGAAGATTCGACCATCGAAATCATCTTGCGATTGAAGTTGGATCAAGTGGGCCTGGCCGGATTTGAGAACTACATGCCTTCGCAGCTCAGCGGCGGGATGAAGAAACGTGCTGCGGTGGCTCGCGCCATGGCCATGGATCCGGAGATTCTTTTTTTCGACGAGCCGTCGGCGGGGCTGGACCCGATCATCGCTGCAGGCGTGGATCAGTTGATCCTGGACTTGAGAAAAGCTTTTCACATGACGATCGTGGTGGTCACGCACGAATTGGCGAGCGCATTTCTGATCGCGGACCGCATGGTGTTGATCGACAAAGGCAACGTCGTCGCGATCGGCACGACGGCGGAAATGCGTTCGAGCACGCATCCCCGCGTCCGCCAGTTTCTCGACCGCATTGCGGAGCCGGAAGTTTCGCAGGAGTTGGACTATCTGCAAATGCTGACGGAAGAAAACCCCCGCCGGGGCTTTTGAGCGGCGAAGAGCGAGGTAAGAGATGGGAACGAAAAGCGAGCAGGCCATGGTGGGATTGTTCGTCTTGATCGCGGGAGCCGTGCTGGTCGCGACGGTGTTCGTGCTTAGCGGCGCGTTTGGCGGTTCGGCTTCAACGTACCGCGCCTATTTCCCGTTTGCCGGAGGGCTGGAGCCGGGCGCCACTGTTCGTTACGCGGGCGGGCCCAAAGTAGGGCGCGTGGAAAAATTGCAGCTCGACCCGAAGGATTCTTCGCGCATAGAAATTACGTTCAGCGTCAAGGCCGGTTTGCCCGTGAAAACGGACAGCCACGTGAAAATCATGAGCCTGAGCCCGCTCGGAGAAAACCATCTGGAAATTGTTCCCGGATCCGATAAGGCCGCGCTCGCCGCGGCCGGCTCGATTCTGCCGTCCGATTCCTATGTAGACTTCAATGCATTGACGGCAAGGATCAATGACCTCGCGCCGCAGGCACAACTGCTCTTGAAGACACTCAATGATCGCGCCACGGAGCTGAAAGTGACGGTGGATCGTATCAACGATCTGATGGGAGACCAGAACCGCGCCAATCTTGCGGGCACGCTTGCCGAGACCCGCGGCATGCTCGCCGAAAACCGGGCCCCGGTGAAAGCGACGGTGCAACATCTGAACTCCGCGACCGAAAAACTCGAGCCCTTGCTTCAGGATCTGCGGAAAACTTCAGCGCAAGCGAATGAAACGTTAAGCCATGTGGATTCCCTAATCGGAGAGAATCGCGCGGACGTTCGCCAGGCGGTCGTCGAGCTGCGCAAGTCGCTGACAACCATTACGGACCTGACCGGCAGGCTCGATCAAACCCTCGATGTCAACTCTGAGAACATCGATGAATTGCTGGAGAACCTACGTCACGTGAGCCAGAACCTCAAGGAATTTACGAACACGATCAAGACCCGGCCGTACACCCTCATTCGGTCGAGCACGCCCCGCGAGCACAAAACAGGGGAACCGCGATGATCCAGGCGCGGGATGTAATGAAAACGTCATGGGCAGAAAGGACGCTAGCGGAGCGAAAAAGAGCCGCTCGGGTTGCCGCCCGAAAATTCCAGGTCAGCGCGCTGGCACTGCTAGTTGGATTTCTAGGCGGGTGCGGGGCCGCGCGGCCCAGCAAGTATTACCAGCTCACGGTTCCGAGCAATGCTGCTTCAGTCGAGAAAGCAGATGCAGTGCCAGTGACGCTGCTCTTGGGCGGGCTGATGACGTCCCATCTGTATCGCGAGGACCGCATCGTCTACGGCCACGGTGCCGAGCAGCTAGGCACCTATGAGTTTGAGCGGTGGGCCGAACCTCCCGCCGAGTTAATCCAAGGAGTCCTCCTGCGGCAAATGCGAGCATCGGGCCGCTACCGCGCCGTGTATTACCGGCGCAGCAATATGAAAGGCGATTTTGTAATTCGTGGCCGCTTGTATGATTTTAAGGAACTGACCGGCGCCCAAATATTGGCCAGAGTCACGCTGGAACTTGAGATGCGCGATCTCAATACCGGCGGAACGGTTTGGACACACCACTACACGCATGATGAGCCAGTCAGTGGAAAAGATGTGCCAGCAGTGGTCGCGGCACTCGATCGGAACGTTCAGAGGGCTGCGGCTGAAGTGATTGCGAGCCTTGACCAGTTCTTCGCGACTCATCCGGTGAAGTGACCGGCGATCCGCGAGGCCGGTGAAGTGACCGGCGATCCGCGAGGCCGTGGCGAATGACTTCACAGTCTTTTCGGCTCAAGCCTGGTGGCGCGAGCAGCTTTCCCGCAAATGATATTGACCATGCTCAGGCATGGGAGTTGCCGAGATGCGGCTTAAGTGTAATCCAGCATGAAGCCAGCCAATAACTTGCCGACCCCGCAGTAGCGAGATCCAGCCGAATGAAGTGCCGTCTTTAATTCTCTTCTCATTCGCCTGTCATTCCGCGTTCACAAATCTAACGTCTACTTCCTTTCGCCGAGTCTTCGGGGTGACCTCAGCAGGCTGGACGCTGCTCCCCTCCCGGCGTGCAATTGTTGCGGACTACCGCTTCTGATCCGAGACTCGAATCGAAATATAAGTGGAAGGACTAATTATGCGAAGTCCCGTAAATTTCCAGTCCATTGTCGTGTGTACACTCTCGTTGATTTCAGTTGTACTCTCTCTACCGGATCGCAGCGCCGCGCAGGAACACAAGGGCGGAGTCAGCGGTCACGTCACGGATAATTCCGGCGGCGTGCTGCAGGGGGCACAAATCGAGTTACAACCAAAAAACGTGAGCCTCGCTTCGAATGGTCAGGGCGAGTTCTTCATCAACGATCTTGAACCGGGAAATTACACCATCGCAGTCACTTACGTCGGATTCAAGGCCTCCACGAGACAGGTGACTGTGGTCGCTGGCCAGACGGCGAATGTCGAAGTCAAGCTCGAGGTGGAGTCCCAAAACCTTCAGGTTCTCGTGACCGCCGAACGCGCCTATGGGGAAGCCGAGGCGGTCAATCGCGAACGCAGCGCCGACAATATCGTCCAGGTGCTCCCCGCTGATGTAATTCGTAGCTTGCCTAACGCCAATATGGCCGATGCTCTCGGCAGGTTGCCCAGCGTAACGATTGAACGCGATGAAGGTGAAGGAAAGTACGTACAGGTTCGTGGCACCGAACCGCGCCTGACCAATACCACCATCGACGGTGTCAATGTCCCTTCACCGGAAGGTAGCGTCCGCCAGATCAAGTTCGACGCCATCCCTGCTGACATCGTCGAGTCCGTCGAAATCAATAAGACACTGCAAGCCAACATGGATGGGGACGGCATCGGCGGCTCCGTGAATCTTGTCACCAAAACCGCTGGAGAGCGCCCGACTTTCAATCTTAGCGGCATGGGGGGATATACTCCCATTCTCGGTGGGCGCGGGCTAGTTGAAACAGCCGGTACCGTTGGCCAGCGCTTTGGTGCGAGCAAACGCTTCGGCCTCCTGATCGGCGGCTCTTATGATTGGAACGGGCGAGGAATTGATGACATTGAGCCGGTGCCGGATCTCTCCGCAGGGCAGCGCACCTTCGACTCCATCGACATCCGAGAATACCGATACTACCGGAGCCGATGGGGAATTGCAGGCAGCGCCGACTACAAGCTGGCTGAAGGGTCAAACCTCTACCTCCGGGGTCTCTTCTCTGATTTCAAGAACTATGGGGACCGCTGGGTGTATTCGTTGAACGATGGCGCACCACCGAGCTTTGGCACGCAGCTTCGGCGGCCGGATTACCTGATCAGCAGCGTGGTGCTTGGCGGCAAGCACGTGTTGACGACGACGTGGTATTCCTGGGATTTGTCGGTATCGCGTTCGCGTCAGACAGGGCAGGTGGGAGACCGCAACGCATCGTTTGACGCCACTGGCCTGAACGGCGTCAGCAACTGCCATTACGATCCGGCGAACACGACGAATGTCTATCTGCCACAGTGGACGCCTGCTTGTTTCACGGAGGCTTACAACCCGGCGAACTTTACCCTGAGTGACGTCAACATCCACAAGGGACTGACGGCGCAGCTCAACCTGCAGGCCACGGGCGCAATGGCCAAGCGCTATCACATTGGCTCGCACCTTGCGTGGCTTGAAGTCGGCGGGAAGTTCCGGAATGCGCACAAGTTCGACAATACGTTCCGGGTAGACTATGCACCTAATGTGTCGGTGCCGATGACGCAGTTTCCGAGCAGGCTCTCAAACAGCGATTACTACAACGGCGCATACAAATTGGGGCCGAACCCGGCGTTTCAGGACGTTTTTGCGTTCGTGAACAGCAATCTGAGCACCTTTGCGGTGACTGACGACTCGGGGGGCAATTCTGCAAATTTTAGCTTGATTGAGAAGGTCTCAGCGGGCTATCTGATGAGCACCATCGACTTCAAGCGGGTGCGCGTGGTGGCGGGAGTTCGGATTGAAGGAACGAATCTGAACACGAGAAGCTTTGAAACAACGACCGTGCCAAATCCCGCAGACCCGAGTAACCCGATCACGACCTCGGGGTTCGTGAACCGCAACGGCTCGTACGTGAACGTGCTCCCGAGCGCGTCCGTGCGGTTTGCGCTGAGGAACGACACGAACCTGCGGCTGGTTTACAGCCGGGGATTGTCGCGGCCGAACCCGCAAGATATCGCTCAGGCACAGACGATCGACGATACGGCTAACCCAGTGCTGTTCAGCCTTGGCAATCCCAACCTGAAACCTGAGAGGGCCGACAACATCGATGTGCTGGTCGAACATTACCTAAACCCGTTTGGGATGCTGTCGGCTGGGTTCTTCTACAAGAACCTGATTGACCCGATTGTGACGCACACATGCCAGCCGCCGGCGACTTGTCCGGGGTTTCCTGCGGGTACGGAAGTGACGGAACCGCTCAACATTGGGAGTGCGTGGCTTTCCGGATTTGAAGCTGCATATCTCCAACATCTTACGTTCCTTCCTGGCGCGCTCCGCGGCCTCGGCTTTTCCGCAAATTACGGCTACACGGCATCGCGGGCTTCCTTGGGGCCCGATTTCGCTCGCTCGGATCATCCACGACTCCTGCGGAACGCTCCCCACACCTGGAATGTCAGCCCAACCTATGACCGCGGTCGCGTCTCGGTTCGCGTGGGCTTGTCTTATAACGCGGCGAATATCGCCGCCTATGGATTTAGAGACGGAGCCGTGGGCGGAATCAGTGGTCCCTTCGGCGACAACTATTTCTATCCCCACCTCCAGGTCGATGCGCAAGGCAGCGTTCGATTGGCCCGTGGGCTGACTTTCGTCGCCTACGGTCTCAATCTCTCCAATGAGGTCTTCGGTTTCTACAATGGCAGCACTCAATTCATGGTCCAGCGCGAGTATTACAAACCTACAATCGCGGCGGGTTTCCGCTGGACTCCGCTGCACGAAAAGTAAAGAAACTGGCAAAGCCTTGACGAACACTGGACTCCACCGCGTCGCGGCAGACTCAACTCCTTTTTGTCCTGAAACTTGGGGCACGGACATAAAGCCAGGTCGCGAGGGCGGCTCCGCAAGTCCCGGCGGGTGCACATGCCAGGTAGCTGAATAAAATTTCAGGCTAAATTCATGGCGCGTTTGCGCCAGGCCACTTAAAATAGTCTTCGCCCACGGCCATCAGGAGCAGGACTGGTTATGAAGAAACAGTTGTTATGTTCAGGATTGATATGGTTCGCGGTGGCGCTGATCATGCTTTCGAGCGGCCACGTGAACTCCGCGGCGCGCACTCCGGCAACGGAGGACACTGCGGTTCTCGTCGGCGCTGGCGATATCGCGGATTGCCGGGATCTCTCCGGCGCCGAAGCCACGGCAAAATTGCTCGATCACGTCTCTGGCACCGTCATGGCCGACGGCGATCTCGCGTATCCCGACGGCACCAAAGAGAATTTCGTTTGCTACGACAAGACCTGGGGCCGCGTCAAATCCCGCACCAGGCCCGCTCCGGGCAATCACGAATTTCATTCTTCCGGGGCGACGCCATACTTTGACTATTTCGGCACGGCGGCAGGAGACACGAAAACCGGCTACTATAGCTATGAACTCGGAAAATGGCACATCATCGTGCTGAACAGCGAGTGTCTGGCCGTCGGCGGCTGCGAGGCCGGTTCGCCCCAGGATAAATGGTTGCGCGCGGACCTCGCGGCGCATCCAGCGGCCTGCACCCTTGCCTATTGGCACAAGCCGCTCTTCAGCTCCGGCGGGGCGCACGGCAACGACCTCACGGTAAAGCCGCTCTTCCAGGCGCTCTATGAAGGCAACGCTGATGTTGTGGTCAACGGTCACGACCATGACTATGAGCGTTTCGCTCTACAAGACCCGGAAGGCTCCCCGGATTCCAAAAAGGGCATTCGCGAATTCGTCGCCGGCACCGGCGGCAAGAATCTTCGCCCCTTTGGCGCGCCGAAGCCGAATAGCGAATTACGCGATGCGACAGCTTTTGGCGTTCTGAAACTTACGCTCAAGCCGAACAGTTATGAGTGGCAATTCATCCCGCAGGCGGGGAAGAGCTTTACCGATTCCGGCAGCAGCAATTGTCACGGAAGATTGTAATTTTCAGAGGCAACAGGCAACACTGCCTCACACTTGATCATCGGAGAGAAAGAGAAAATGAAACGCTATTTCACATTGCTCACAGCATTTCTCGGCCTTGTTGCGACAGTCGCTCTGGCGGCGCCGCCATCCGGATATCACATCATCAAGAAAGTGCCGATTCCCGGCGCGGGCGGCTGGGACTACGTCACCGTCGATGACGCGGCGCGCCGCGTTTATGTTTCGCACGCCACGCAGGTGGAGGTGTTGAACGCCGACACTTTCGAACTTGTGGGCACGATTCCGAACACTCCGGGCGTTCACGGCATTGCCATCGCTTCGGAATTCGGCCGCGGATTCATTACCGCCGGCAAATCGGATTCCGTAATCATCTTCGACCTGAAGACGCTGAAGACTCTGGGTGAGGTTAAAGTCGGCAAGAAACCTGACGCAATTATGTATGACCCGGCTACCAAGCATGTCTTCGCGATGAACGGGGACAGCGACAGCGCCACGGTGATCAACGCAGCGGACGGAACTGTGGTCGGCACGATTGATCTTGGCGGTGGGCCGGAATTTGCTGTGGCCGATGGCAAGGGCAACGTTTACATCAACCTGGAAGATAAGGCGGAGACCGTTCACATCGATTCGAACACGCTGAAAGTCCTGCATCACTGGCCGCTGGCGCCCGGCAAGACGGCGACGGCTTTGGCGTTTGATCCGCAAACCCGAAGGTTGTTTGCGGGCTGTCGTGGCGGACAATTGATGGTTGTGCTGGATGCCGACACCGGTAGAGTAATCACCACTGCGCCCATCGGCGAGCGTGTCGACGCAGCCGCATACGACCCCACGCAGAAACTGGTGTTTCAGTCCACAGGCGGTGGCACCATTGCGGTTTTCCATCAGGATTCCGCAGACAAATACACACTTCTGGAAAACGTCGTGACCAACCCAGGTTCAAAGACCATGGGACTCGATCCCAAAACGCATCGTCTCTTTGTGCCTGCTAATCTCGGGGGCACTTTCACGATTCTTGTTTTGGGTCAATAACGAATGTTCGGCCGATCTTCGTTCCCCTGCTCGTCCGCATATTCTTTTTGTGGCAAAGTAATTGGCGATGGCCGGTCCCGAGAGTCCCAAGACTTCCGCGCGAGTTGCGTTCCACTATCCCGGCTTCGTTCGTTTTCAACTGGCCCGATTCTGCATCGTCGTTTCGACCGAGATGCAATCAGTCGCGGTTGGCTGGCAGGTCTACGAAATCACCAGGCGCCCGCTGGACCTTGGCCTCGCCGGGCTCGCGCAATTTCTTCCCGGCATCCTCCTCTTTCTCGTGGCAGGACACGTGGCGGACCGTTTCGAACGCCGCAAACTCATTGTTTTGTGTTACTCCGGGTTTGCACTGTGCTCAGCCCTGCTGCTTTTCCTCGCTCTGCGCGGAATCCATACGGTCTATCCGATTTATGCCGTACTCGTATTCCTCGGCGTCATCCGGTCCCTGAACGGCCCTGTGAGCCGCGCTTTGCTCCCACAATTGGTCCCCGAAGAGCATTTTCCGAGCGCGATTGCCTGGGCCTCCAGCGTTTTTCAATTCGCGACGATTCTAGGTCCATCGCTGGGAGGAGTTGTCTATGCCGCCTTTCGTGGACCGTCGGCCGTCTATGCATTGGGGCTGGTCGCGGCGACGTTTGCTGTTTTCACGACACTGCCAATCAAAACACAATCGAAGCAGCGCCTGCGCGAGCCGGTCACTCGCGAGACGATCCTCGCCGGATTGTGGTACATCTGGCGTGAAAAGGTGATTCTGGGCGCCATCTCGCTGGATCTTTTTGCCGTTTTGCTCGGCGGCTCGGTGGCTCTGCTCCCCGTATACGCTCGCGAAATCCTGCAGACCGGCCCGTGGGGTCTCGGCCTCCTCCGCAGCGCACCCGGAGTGGGTGCAGCCGTCATGGCCATCCTGCTCGCCTATAAACCTTTGAAGCGCCAAGCTGGAATGACGATGCTGTGGTGTGTCGCCGGGTTCGGCGTTGCGACAATTCTCTTCGCGGTCTCCCGCAGCCTGGTCATTTCACTTGCTGCTCTCTTCCTGGTTGGCGCGACGGACATGGTCAGCGTGATTGTTCGTCAGATGCTGATTCAGCTGGGCACGCCGGATGAAATGCGCGGCCGGGTCAACGCCGTGGACATGGTCTTTATCGGAGCATCCAACGAGCTCGGCCAATTCGAATCCGGCCTCACGGCGCAGTGGTTCGGAACCGTTCCCGCCGTCGTACTTGGAGGCATCGGCACTCTGGCGGTGACCGCGCTTTGGGCCTGGCGTTTTCCCGAGTTGCGGAGAGCGGACAAACTCACGGATCGAAGTAGCTGACCTCTCCCAGGAGGCAGCGGATCTACATTCTTTTTCGTTCGGCCGGATTTGATTCTCCCGTCCTCCGCCTAAACCACCTCATGTCGTATCATGCTGGCATGCGGCTTCTACTTGTCGAAGACGATGCGCGCATTGCACGGTTCGTGGCCAAAGGCCTTCGCGAACAGGCGTATGCCGTTGACGTCGCCACAACCGGTGACGATGCCCTCTATCAAGCGGCCATCAACGCGTATGACATCGTAATCCTGGACGTCATGATTCCGGGCCGCAATGGTTTTGAGGTATGCCGCGAGCTGCGAAAATCGGGCCAGCGGATGCCCGTCCTCATGCTGACCGCACGCGACGCAGTTGAAGATCGTATTAGCGGTCTCGATCATGGGGCTGACGATTACCTCACAAAGCCATTTGAATTTCGCGAACTGCTCGCGCGCCTTCGCGCCGTGCTGCGGCGTTCCGGTGAGCTTCGCCCCGCGAAAATCAATATCGCAGACCTGGTCTTGGATACTGCGGCACAGAGCGTTTCCCGCGCCGGCCGCAGCGTGACGCTCACGGCGAAGGAGTATGCGCTCCTGGAGTTCCTTGCGCGCAATGCCGGCCGCGTCGTCGGGCGCGCCGAAATCGCAGAACATGTCTGGGATGAAAGCTTTGATCCATTTTCAAACCTGATCGAAGTCTACGTCAATCGCGTGCGGGGGAAAATTGACACGGATCCCGCAAAGCCGCTGCTCCATACCCGCCGTGGCGCCGGTTATGTCCTAGGTTCTACGGCGGATTCCCTGGCCTCTGACTCGGCAGAGGAAAGCACCGTGTCGCGCGCCCGTGCGAAGACAAGTGTTCCTACCCGGAAGAGCCATGGTTGATTCCGTCCGCGTTCGGCTCACGCTCTGGTATACAGCCGTGCTGGCTCTTGTCCTTGTTGCACTTTCCCTCATCACCTATTTCATCTTCTGGCGGAGTACGATGCAGCGTACGGACGTAAGTCTTGTGGAACTCTCCAATGCATTTCTCACCACGCTCAATGCCGAAGCAAAAGATCAGACGGGCCCCGACACGCTGAAGCTCGCTGCGCAGGTGGCCATCACGGAACACCGTTTCCGCGATCATGTCTTCGCGATCTTTGATGCGGCAGACAACATTGTCGTCAGTTCGCAGGATGTTCCGTCGGCGAATCCTACGAACGATTCTTCGCCGACCGGGCTTTTGTCCTCGGGCTCGTTCCGGCGCTTTCTTGATGCCTCCGTGCATTCCGACCGTCTCTTTGGCGAGGTCAAAGGAAACAAAGCCGGCTACAGGGGGTTCGCGCGACATTTTTCAACCAGGGGTCAGACTTATACCCTGGTGATCCTGCAATCGCTTCATCCGCAGCAAGAAATGCTCGAAGAAATCACCACTGCATTTGCATGGATGATTCCGATTGCCATCCTGCTCGCAAGCGGAGGCGGCTACTTTCTTGCCCGGAAAAGTCTTGCTCCCGTTGTGGCCATGAGCAGCCAGGCCGGGCGCATCGGCGCCGCCAATCTTCACGAGCGTTTGGCAGTGCACAACGAAAAGGACGAGCTGGGGCATTTGGCGCTTTCGTTCAACAGCCTGCTGGATCGGCTTAGCCAATCGTTCGAACGCCAGCAGCGCTTCATGGCCGATGCCTCGCACGAATTGCGCACGCCAGTAGCAATTCTCCGCGGTGAATCGGAAGTGGCTCTATCGCAGCAGGTCCGTTCCGCCGAAGAATACCGGGAATCGCTTGGCGTTCTTCACCAGGAGGCCGCGCGCCTCACGCACATCGTCGAGGATCTTTTTACACTCACACGCGCAGACGCCGGACAGTATCTGCTCCAACCACGCGATTTCTATCTCGACGAACTTGCAGGCGAATGTATGCATTCGGCCCGAACGCTGGCGCTTGCAAAAGGAATATCTCTGAATCTCGATGAAGTCTCCGAATCTCCCATCCACGCCGACGAATCTCTTCTGCGGCGTATGATTCTCAATCTGCTGGATAACGCGATCAAGTACACTTCGGAAGGTGGATGCGTCAACGTGTCCTGCCGTCGCATAGAATTGGAATACGCGTTGAGCGTCACGGATACTGGAGGAGGCATCCCCGCCGACCTGCAGCCTCGGATTTTCGAGCGCTTCTTCCGCGCTGACGAGGCTCGTTCCCGGGCAGAGAACGATGGGGGCGGCGCTGGGTTGGGCCTATCGATTTCCCGCTGGATCGTTGAGGCCCACCATGGGCGTTTGGAGCTCACGCGCTCGGATTCGTCCGGAAGCATCTTCACGGCCTATCTTCCCGCACCGCGGTCTCTCTCTGCGTCTGACAGTTAATCTTATGTTTATCTTTGATTCGATAAGTTAAATTCTTCCTTGCTGCGCGTGTGTCTTCGCGCGGCCCAGGAGCCAAGATTCATGAAATCGCACAGCATTTTCGTTCTGTCGTGGACTTCGGTTGCTGCCGTTTTGCAGGTCTGCGCGGGAATTGCGGCCGCACAGGAGGCGTCGGCTCCTGCGAACACTGCAGTCACAAAAGGAGCGCAGCAGGCGGCCCCTGCTACTTCGCCAACACTCCGACTGACGCTGCAGGATGCTCTAGCGCGCGCCAGGAAAAATAGCACGCAATTTCAAGCCGCTCAGACCGACGTCGCGATTGCACGCCAGGATCGCTTTCAGGCAGCAACCGCGCTGCTCCCCAGCGTGAACTACAACACCCAGGCGCTGTACACGCAGGGTAATGGTCCGGGCAGCGGCGTGCGTTTCATTGCCAACAACGCCGTTCACGAATATATGAGCCAGGGCAACGTACACGAGGTCCTTGACCTGGTGAGCGTATCCAATTTTCGCCGCGCTTCCGCTGCCGCTGCTGTTGCGCGCGCGCGGGTAGAAATTGCTTCTCGCGGCCTGATCGTGACCGTGGTTCAGAACTATTACGCCGTGGCTGCTGCGCAGCAAAAGCTGCAGTCCGCGCAGAAAACAGCCGACGAAGGCGACCGTTTCTTCAAGCTCACCCAGGACCTTGAACATGGCGGGGAAGTGGCTCATTCGGACGTCATCAAAGCGGAATTGCAGATGCAGGAGCGCCGCCGGCAATTGCAGGAAGCCCAGCTCGGACTCCTGAACAGCCGGCTCGTTCTGGCCGTTCTGATTTTCCCGGATTTCAACGACGACTACGAGGTGGCCGACGATCTCCATGCCCCTGCGCCGTTGCCCACGATTGCGGAAGTTCAGCAGCAAGCCGCGCGAGACAATCCGGATGTTCGCGCGGCCCTGGCCGCAGTTCGCGAAGCCGGCGCCGGTGTCACCGGCGCGCGCGCGGGCTATCTGCCATCGCTGAGCCTCGACTACTGGTATGGTATCGATGCTCCGCGGTTCGCTGCGAACACGGTCATTAACGGTCAAGAATTCTCGAATCTCGGTTCTTCTGCCTCGGCCACACTGAGCATTCCTATCTGGAACTGGGGCGCCACGCAAAGCCGGATCAAGCAGGCGGAATTGCGCCGCTCTCAAGCGCAGCGCGAACTTTCGCTGACACAACGCAAACTCCTCGCCGAAATCAAGTCTCTTTACGCGGAATCGGAAACGGCGTTGAACGAACTTGGCGGCCTCAGCCGCTCTGCCGAACTTGCAGCCGAGAGCTTACGGCTCACCACGCTGCGTTACAAAGATGGCGAAGCCACGGTGCTGGAAGTGGTCGACGCGCAGACGACCAACGCTCAGGCCAGCAGCGCCTATCAGGACGGTGCCGTACGCTATCGCGTGGCGTTGGCCAATCTGCAAACTTTGACAGGGGTGCTGACAACTCCATGAAGCTTCCGATAACGATTCACCTGCAAAGACAAAGAGTTTCGCTGGTCTCCGTCGCGGCGACTGGCGCGCTGCTCTTCGGCATGAACGGTTGCGGCAAAACTGCAAAAGAGAAGGAGCCCGTGGTCTCCGTGCAGACCGCTCCGGCGGAGCGAGCTTCTATCTCGCAGTTGATATCCACGGAGGCTGTTGTGTTCCCCGTGCAACAAGCGGTCATCGCTCCGAAAATCACTTCGACTATAAAGCGATTTCATGTGCAGCGAGGTAGCCGCGTAAAAAAGGGACAATTGCTCGTCGAATTGGAGAACGCTGACCTCTCTGGTGCGGCGCTGGCAAGCAAAGGCGACTTCAAACAGGCCGATGCAACCTATGTCACCACGGTCAATTCTGGCCTCCCGCAGCAGATCCAAAAGGCGCAACTTGATGCTGTGAATGCGAAAGCGGCATTTGATGCACAACAGAAGGTCTATGACAGCCGCAAGGAACTCTTTCAGCAGGGCGCACTGCCGCGGCGCGAATTGGACTCGGCGGAGGTCGCTCTGCTTCAGGCCCGCAGCCAGAACGAACAGGCACAAAAGCAGCTAGCGGACATGCAGCGCGTGGGCCAAGAGCAAGGTCTGAAAGCCGCCCAGGGTACGCGGGAGTCAGCGCATGGTCGCATGCTCAGTGCAGAGGCGCAGCTCAGTTATTCGGAAATTCGCAGCCCTCTCGAGGGCGTTGTGACGGATCGCCCCCTTTATGAAGGGGATCTTGCGAACGCCAATCAGCCGATTCTTACCGTCATGGACATCTCGAAGTTGATCGCCAAGGCCCACATCGCGCAGTCCGAAGCGGCTTCCCTTAAAGTGGGCAACCCCGCGGAGCTAAGGGTTCCTGGCCTTGACGACCCAGTGAAAGGCCTTGTAACTCTCGTCAGCCCGGCGCTCGATCCCGGCAGCACCACCATCGAAGTGTGGGTCGAAGCGTCGAAGCCCGATCCGGCACTGCGCCCCGGAATTACCGTCACTCTTTCCATCACCGCGAAAACCGTGAAAGACGCCATCGTCGTGCCCGCATCCGCCGTCTTCAAGAGTCCTGAAGGAGGGGACATCGTTCTCCTCGCGGGTTCGGACGGCCATGCGCATGTGAAAACCGTACAGATCGGCGTCCGAACTGCGGATCGCACTCAGATTGTCAGTGGGATCAAAGTCGGTGATGCGGTGATCTCGTCCGGAGGGTACGCGCTGCCCGACAATACGGCGATCAAGATCGAAGCGCTCCCGCCTGCGGAAAAAGATACCGCCGACAAGGGCCACAAAGCAGTTAAAGCTGGTGATTCGGCGAAGCCCCCGGAAAAGGCCAAGGAGTAGACGCGGATGGAGCCGACCTCCGATTCTCTCCGCACGACGAATCCCCCTGCCAAACCAGACGTATCCTGGTTTCAACGCTTCTCGCGCCCTATTTTGTTTTTGATCGTCAGCCTGACTCTGGTCGGCGGATATCTGGCATTTACGATTCCCGTCTCCGTTTTTCCAAACACTGATTTTCCACGCATCGTCATCGGCGTGGACAATGGCGTCATGCCCATCGACCAGATGCTCGTGGTGATCACCCGCCCGATCGAGGAAGCTGTCAATAGTGTGCCGGGCCTGCTGAAGGTCACTTCCGTGACCAGCCGTGGTTCCGCCGAAGTCGATCTTTTCTTCGATTGGAATGCCGACATGATTCTGACGTTGCAACGAGTCGATGCGGTCGTTGCGCGGTTGCAGGCCGAACTTCCACAGACCGCGAAGGTGGAAACACACCGCCTCACGTTTGCCGTGTTCCCCATCATTGGCTACAGCCTGACTTCGGACACCGTTCCGCCGAACAAGCTCTGGGAAATCGCGACGTACGATATGAAGCCGCGTGTCAACCGGCTGGACGGCGTCGCGTCGGTAATCATTCAAGGCGGCCGCGTTCCCGAATTTCAAGTGATGCCCGATCCCGCACGCCTTCTTGCTGCCAGCGTCACGGTCACAGAAATACTGGATGCGATTCGCCGCACGAATCTGATTGACTCTCCCGGACTTCTCGAACATGAGCATCACCTTGTGCTTGGTCTCATCAGCGGGCAGGTGCGCAGCCCCGAACAGATGGGCCAGATTGTCGTTAAGAATTCGCCTCTAGGGGTGCCGATTCGGCTTGGCGACGTTGCGACGATTGCGCCCTCCGTGGCGCCGGTCTATACGATCGTAACTGCGAACGGAAAACCCGCGGTGCTGCTCAATGTGAATCGGCAGCCGGAGAGCAACACGCTGGACGTGGCGAACGAAGTACACGCGCAAATCGAACAGCTTCGCGCTACCCTCCCTCCGGGAGTTCATCTCGAGCCTTTTTACGATCAGTCGACCATCGTCCACGATTCCATCGCTAGCGTCCGCGACGCCGTGCTGCTTGGTTTGGTGCTCTCTTCGATTATTCTCGTGCTCTTCTTGCGCGATTGGGGCAGTTCGCTGGTCGCAGGGTTAGTCATCCCGGCCACGTTGCTCATTACCTTCATCGTCCTCAAGTTTACCGGCCAGAGTTTTAACCTGATGACACTCGGCGGTCTTGCCGCCGCCGTCGGCCTCGTTATTGATGATGCTATCGTGGTGCTCGAAAACATCGTGTTGCACCGCGACGCGGGCCAGAGCCGCTCGCAAGCCATCCAGAGCGCCTTGTGCGAATTGACAATTCCCCTGATCGGTTCGACGGTCACGCCGATTGTCGTTTTTCTGCCGCTCATCTCCACGACCGGCGTCACCGGCAGTTTCTTCCGCGCCCTTGCTGTCACCATGACCGTTTCCCTCTTCACCTCGCTCCTCCTTGCGCTGACCTGGACTCCGACGCTGAGTCTGTATTTCGTGCGCCGAAAAGACACTGCTGAAGCTTCAGCAGCGTCCTCCGCCGGCGGTCCGGACGTTGCGGCCCTGCTCGCTGCCGAAGAAGCGCACCTTTCCGGCTTTTTCGGTCGCATCGTGGATTTTTATGCGCGAACTATGAAAGCGGTGGTGAAACGTCCCTGGGTTCTGGCCGCGAGTTCGGTTGTGATCGTTGTTCTTTCGATTGTCTGCTACCTATCTTTGGGCAGCGGCCTGCTCCCCGAGATGGATGAAGGAGGATTCATCCTGGATTATGACACTCCTCCGGGAAGCTCGCTGGCGGAATCTGATCGCATCCTTCAACACATCGAAAGGATTTTGCATTCCGTACCGGAAGTCGAAAACACTTCGCGCCGCACCGGCTTACAACTTGGTCTTGCTGCCGTTACCGAAGCCAATAGAGGTGACTTCACCGTTAGGCTCAAACCCCACCGTAAGCGCGACATCGAAGAGGTCATGGCCGATGTCCGCGCGCAAATCGAACAGACGGAACCCGCCACCAAAGTGGAGTTCATCCAGGTTTTGGGGGACATGATTGGCGATCTCACCAGCGCCCCCGAGCCCATTGTCATAAAACTCTTTTCGCAGGATGCCAAGCTTCTCGGAGACACGGCTCCGCAGGTTGCCGATACGATCGGCCAAATACAGATTGGGAAAGCTCACCCGGTCGTGGACGTGCTGAACGGCATCGAAAACACCACCAGCGGTCCGGCCGTTACGTACCAGGTGAATCCCTCTGTCGCTGCGCGCGCCGGGTTCACGCCCGAGGAAATCGCTCTGGACGCCGCCGCGATCCTGGAAGGCGAGCCTGCGGCAACGCCCGTGATTCTGAATGATCGCGCCTATACGATTCGCGTCCGCTTTCCCGAGCAAAGCCGTTCTTCGCTCGACCGCATGAGCAATACCCTGATCACCAGTTCCACCGGGCGCACGGCCACGCTCGGCTCGTTGGCCACGCTCATCACGGAAGCAGGCCAGACGGAAATCCGGCGCGAAAACCTTCAGCGTGTTGTTCAAGTCACCGCTCGCCTCGAGGGAGCGGATCTTGGCAGTGGCATCGCTGCCGTTCAGAAGGCTGTCAACGGTCTGCATCTGCCCTCCTCCATCCGCGTCGAGTATGGTGGCTTGTACGAGGAGCAGCAGAAATCGTTCCACGATTTGGTGATGGTGTTGTTTCTTGCGCTCGTATTATTGTTCGTGGTGCTGCTGTTCGAATTCCGCACGTTCTCGGCGCCTGCCGCCATCCTCGCTTCGGCATTGCTCTCCACTTTTGGAGGGTTGCTCGCGCTTTTGGTCACCCGCACGACATTCAACGTCGCCTCCTTCATGGGGATGATCATGGTTATCGGCATCGTTGCAAAAAACGGTATTCTCCTCCTGGATGCCGAGCAACACTTCCGCGAACTGGATTTTTCCGCCGAAGATGCCATGATTCAGGCTGGGCGCCGCCGGCTGCGTCCCATCGCCATGACCGCCATGGCGACCATCGCAGGGATGTTGCCGTTAGCCTTCGCCCTTGGTGCCGGCTCACAGATGCTGCAACCGCTGGCGATCACTGTAGTTGGCGGTATCTTGAGCTCTATGGTGCTCTCGCTCATCTTCACGCCCGCGATCCACTTCTACCTGCGGCCTAAGCAGGCTGCCTAGTTCCCGGCGAAGGAATAGCGCCGGTGCCGTTACTGTTTCGCGGCTCGTTTTCGTTCGGTCCCGCGCACTGCTCGTTTGCTTGCCGGCAAGTTCGATCTATTTCTTTGTAGCCGCGGGGCTGCTCCGGGGCATTGCCACTTCCATGGGAGTACTCGCGCCCGCCGTGAGTTCTTTTTTCACGGCTTCGGAAATCTTGTCCGCATTCTTCACCAGCACGGTGGCCTGCCAGATCTGCGTCTCGGTCAATGCGTCTTTGAATCCTGGCATGCCGCTCATTCGAATGCCGTTCTCCACCTTCCAATAAGACTCCCACGCTTCGTCGTCCGTTACGCCTGTTCCGTGAAAGAGCTGTGGCGGCGCAGGATACATGCCTTTTGCGATCGCGGACTTTTCCTCTCCCGGGAATCCGTGGCAAACGGCGCAGTTTTCCTTGTAGATTTTCGCGCCGTGCAGCAGATTTGCTTCATCGGCGGGAACCTGTGGCTCAGGATGAGACAGTTTATCGAGATACGCGTGCAGACCTAACTTCACCAGCTTGCTTTCGAATGGCATGGCCGGCGCCTTCGTCGCCACAGGCGCGCGTCCCGTTGAGAAATAGAAATAGACGCCTCCCGCGATCAGCAGCACCGTTAGCAAAATTCCCAAAATCAGGCCTTTAAACATGCGTGGTTTCTCCCAGGCGATTCGAACTCCATGTCCAATCTTGTGGGGCTGGATGTTCCGCAATAGTCTATGTTTTCCCCGCTCTTTCCGCATCCCCGTAAGTTGGACGAGGAAGGCATTCTTCCTGCCCCGGGAGTCGAGAGCGTTTAGTAACCTTTCGCCTTCAAAAGCCGTCTTATTTAGGCGTAGGCTGTATTTCCAGAAGGCCGCCAAATCAGACGAGGGAGTCGCCTGCGACTATGGCGAATGAGCAGCATTGGACAGACTATCTCGCACGAGCGCGGTATCAAACAGGAGCGAACGGATGGGCCAACTCAAGTCCATAGACCTTCCCGAACCCGGCGCACGCGGGGTCGAGGCTCCACGGAGTACTACGCCCTCTAAGGCGCGCTGGTGGCTTTGGATTCTCATTGTTGGCGTGATCGCTGTTGGTGTCTGGTATTTCCGTAGTGCGCGTTCCTCCAGCCAGGCCGCCGACTCGGCCGCACCAGGCGCCGCAGCTAAAGGGCGGGGCGGGGCAGGCGCTGGCGGCTTCGTAGTGCCGGTGATCGTTGCCACCGCTCAGCGCGGCGACTTGCCCGTCTATTTTAACGGCCTCGGCACGGTCACCGCCTTCAACACCGTCACCGTGCGCAGCCGCGTCGATGGCCAGCTCATCAGTGTCGCCTTCAAGGAAGGTCAATTCGTCCACGAAGGCGATCTTCTCGCGCAGATTGACCCACGTCCCTTCCAGGTCCAGCTGGAACAGGCCCTGGGGCAGCTTGCCAAGGATCAGGCCCAGCGCAGAGACGCCGAAGTAAATCTCGAACGGTTCAGACTTCTCTTCAAGGAAGGCGTGATTGCCCAGCAGCAGCTTGACACCCAGGCCGCACTGGTCGGCCAGTTCGATGGAGCGATTGCCTCGGATCAAGCTCAGATCAACAACGCCAAACTCCAGCTCACTTATTCCCACATCACCGCACCGATTAGCGGGCGCATTGGTCTTCGTCTCGTGGATGCAGGCAACATCGTGCATGCTTCCGACACGAATGGGCTCCTCGTCATCACCCAGCTCCAGCCTATTTCGGTGATATTCAGCCTGCCGCAGGATCAACTTCCTCAAGTGATGACCAAACTGCGTTCCGGCACTCAGCTTCCCGTCGAGGCCTTTGACCGCGACGACACCGCAAGAATCGCCACCGGAAAACTCCAGACTATTGATAACCAGATTGACGTGACCACGGGAACTTACAAGCTCAAATCCATTTTCAGCAATGAAGACAATGCGCTCTTCCCGAACCAATTTGTCAACGTGCACCTTCTCGTGGACATCAAACGAGATCTCACCGTTGTTCCTGCCGCTGCGATTCAGCGCGGCCCCCAGGGAACTTACGTTTATGCCGCCGGAAACGACAACACCGCGAAGATTCGTACCGTCACCATTGCGCAAACCACCGGCAATAGCGTCGGCCTGAGCGCCGGCTTGAATCCGGGCGACATCGTGGTCATCGACGGCCAGGACAAGCTGCAGGATGGCACCAAAATCAATCCCAGCACTGCGCCGGGCGCGAGTGGTTCGGGTCGAGCTCCCGCGCCTTCGACATCCGGCCAAGGTACACCGCAAACTGGCAACCCCTCGAAGGGCCGTGCCGGAGGCTCTCCGCGATGAATCCGTCACGGCCGTTCATCCTGCGGCCGGTCGCCACCACCCTCCTGATGGTCGGCGTCCTCCTGGTAGGCTTCGTTGCCTACCGGCAACTCCCCGTCTCGGCCTTACCGCAGGTCGATTACCCAACCATCCAGGTGCAAACGTTTTACCCCGGCGCCAGCCCCGACGTCATGGCCTCTTCTGTCACCGCGCCACTCGAGCGCCAGTTCGGGCAGATTCCCGGCCTGAATCAGATGACTTCGACGAGCTCTTTCGGCAGCTCTATCATCACCTTGCAATTCAATCTTGACCTGAACATCGACATCGCCGAACAAGAAGTGCAAGCCGCCATCAACAGCGCATCCAATCTTCTTCCCCAGGGGCTCCCGAATCCACCGATCTACAGCAAGATTAATCCCGCGGACGCCCCGATTCTGACTCTCGCCCTCACTTCCAAGTCTTTGCCGCTTTCCAAAGTCGAAGATCTCGCTGATACGACTCTCGCGCAGAAAATCTCGCAGCTTTCCGGGGTCGGGCTCGTCAGCATCAGCGGCGGCCAGCGCCCCGCCGTGCGCATCCAGGCGAATCCCACCGCGCTCGCTTCTTATGGTATGAGTCTGGAAGATTTGCGCACCGCCCTCGGTCAGGCCAACGTGGACCAGGCCAAAGGCACCTTCGATGGCCCGCATCAGGCCTACACCATCGGCGCGAACGATCAGCTCATCTCTACTGAGAGCTACCGCCCCCTCATCATCGCCTATCGCAATGGCGCGCCCGTTCGCCTCACCGATGTCGCCGCGGTTATCGACGGCGTGGAAAACGTAAAGCAAGCCGCCTGGGCCAATCGAGACCCCGCGGTCATCATCAACATCCAGCGCCAGCCCGGCGCGAATATCATCGCCGTCGTCGACCGCGTGAAGAAACTGCTCCCGGCGCTCCAGGCCGCTCTTCCTGCTGCCGTCAAGGTGGATATTCTCACTGACCGCACCACCACCATCCGCGCTTCCGTGGATGACGTGCAGTTCACTCTGGTGCTCACCATCGCGCTCGTTGTAATGGTGATATTTCTTTTTCTCCGCAGCATCCGCGCCACCATCATTCCCAGCGTCGCCGTTCCGCTTTCCCTCATCGGCACCTTCGGCGTGATGTATCTGCTCGGCTACAGCCTCAACAATCTTTCCCTCATGGCGCTCACTATCTCGACCGGCTTCGTCGTCGACGACGCCATCGTCATGATCGAAAATATCAGCCGCTACATCGAAGAAGGCGAGTCGCCGCTGCAAGCCGCGCTGAAAGGTTCCGAGCAAATCGGCTTCACCATCGTTTCTCTCACCGTCTCGCTCATCGCCGTCCTCATTCCTCTTCTCTTTATGGGCGATATCGTCGGCCGCCTTTTCCGCGAATTTGCTATCACCCTGGCCGTTACCATTCTCGTTTCCGCCGTCGTCTCGCTCACCCTCACGCCCATGATGTGCGCCAAGCTTCTACGCCATCAGAAAAAGGAAGATGAAAGCTGGTTCTATCGCAAGTCCGAGGATGCCTTCAATTCCGTCATTGCTTTCTACGGCCGGACTTTGCAATTTGTCCTGCGCTATCGCACCACGACACTTCTCATCACCGTCGCCACTCTCGTCGGCACGATCCTCCTCTACATCTACGTTCCCAAAGGGTTCTTTCCCGTCCAGGATACCGGCGTCATCCTCGGCGTTTCCGAGGGCCCGCAAGATGTTTCTTTCATCTCCATGGCGCAGCGCCAGCAGGCTCTTGCCGATATCATCCTCAAAGACCCGGCGGTCGAGAGTCTTTCTTCCTTCATCGGCGTCGACGGCACGAATAGCACTCTCAACAGCGGCCGCATCCAGATCAATCTCAAGCCGCTCGCCCAGCGCAAAATCAACGCCTCCGACGTAATCCGCCGCCTCCAGCCCGAGCTTGCCAAAGTTGACGGCATCTCCCTTTTTCTGCAACCGATTCAGGATTTAACGGTCGAGGATCGCGTCAGCCGCACTCAATTTCAATACAGCCTGGAGGACGTTGACGCCAGGGAGCTCGCCTACTGGACGCCGCGCTTTATCGACAAACTAAAATCGCTTCCGGAGCTTCGTGACGTCGCCAGCGATCAATTGAATCAGGGCCTTGTCGCCAATCTCGTCATCGATCGCGACACCGCCTCTCGGCTCGGCATTCTCCCGGCTGATATTGACAACACCCTCTACGACGCCTTCGGCCAGCGCCAGGTCTCCACCATCTTCACGCAACTGAACCAGTATCACGTCGTCCTCGAAGTCGATCCACAATTTCAGCAGAACCCGGATTCGCTCAAAAGTATTTACGTCCGTTCCTCCTCTGGCCAGCAGGTCCCGCTCAGTGCCTTCACCCGTTTCGAGCCCGGCGCCGCCGCCCTGGCACTGAACCATCAAGGGCAGTTTCCCGTCGTCACGCTTTCCTTCAACCTCGCTCCCAACGCCGCGCTCGGCGAAGCCGTCAATGCCATCAACCGCGCCAAGCAGGAACTGAACATGCCGCCCAGCGTGCAGGCCACTTTCCAGGGCACCGCCGCGGCTTTTCTCAAATCGCTGGCAAACGAACCCGTTCTCATCCTCGCCGCGCTGATCACCGTTTACATCGTTCTCGGCATCTTGTACGAAAGCTACATTCACCCCATCACGATTCTTTCGACGCTCCCGTCCGCCGGCGTCGGCGCGATCCTCGCTTTGCTCCTCTGCCGCACGGAGTTCAGCGTCATCGCCTTGATCGGTATCATTCTGCTTATCGGCATTGTCAAGAAAAACGCCATCATGATGATTGACTTCGCTCTCGAAGCTGAGCGCAAGGAAGGGAAGTCACCGCTCGACGCCATCTATGAAGCCTGCTTGCTGCGCTTCCGGCCCATCATGATGACGACCATGGCCGCGTTGCTCGGCGGTTTGCCGCTCGCATTGGGCTCCGGCGTCGGTTCGGAATTGCGCCGTCCGCTCGGCATCACCATCGTCGGCGGCCTCATCCTCAGCCAGTTGCTGACGCTGTACACCACGCCGGTGATTTATCTGGCTTTTGATTGGCTGGCGCACCGCTTCTCTGCATGGCACATCGGAAATCCGATCGAAGAGCCCGCACCCGGAGATTGAGCCGTGAACTTTTCTTCCAATTTCTCCGCGCCTTTCATTCGCCGGCCCGTGGCCACCTCGCTGCTCACCTTTGCTATTTTTCTCTCCGGCGTCGTTGCGTTTCGTTTCCTGCCCGTTGCTCCGTTGCCGCAGGTCGATTTTCCCACCATCGGTGTCGGCGCGGGTCTGCCGGGCGCCAGCCCGGAAACCATGGCCTCCGCCGTCGCCACGCCCCTCGAGCGCCAGTTCGGCCGCATCGCCGGCGTCACGCAGATGACCTCCTCGAGCGGTCTCGGTTCCACCAGTATCACTCTCCAGTTCGATCTCAACCGCGACATCAATGCTGCCGCACGCGACGTTCAGGCCGCCATTAATGCTGCCCGCAGCCAGCTTCCCGCCGATCTTCCCGGTCAGCCCGGCTACCGAAAGGTCAATCCTGCCGATTCCCCGATCATGCTGCTGGCGCTGAGTTCAGAAAATATCCCCCCCGCGCAGATTTACGATGCCGCCGATTCCATCCTCGCGCAGAAGCTCGCGCAAGTGGAAGGCGTCGGCCAGGTTTTTACCTGGGGCAGTTCGCGCCCCGCTGTGCGCGTCGAAGTGAATCCCTACCAGCTCAACAGCTATGGAATCAGCCTCGAAACAGTTCGCAAATC
>WNFD01000454.1_pt1 | contig 46701 bp, 39 predicted proteins | sample 5400491 | NCBI WGS metagenome assembly WNFD01 (sample SAMN13153343, study PRJNA577476) | soil metagenome | isolation source: 120 cm saprolite under Douglas fir tree site 2 hole 2 replicate 2 | place: USA:California | collected 2015-04-18
TACTGTACGACGATCTTCCCGCTCATTAAAGAGGGGTGGATGGCGCACTGATAGGTGTACGTGCCGGCGACGAGCGTCGCTTGGTACGTGCCGGACGACTTGTCCCCGAGTTGGCAGGCATCGTCCCCGGCGCGGTCAGCCAGGCCACATTGTGAGTGCCCGAAGCCCACGAGAACGTCACCGTCCCCGCCGGCATGGTATCGGGCGTCGGCGAGAAGGAATAATTGGCGACTGTGATCATCGTCGAGTGACCGCCTGGGGGCGGCGGGGGCGGCGGAGGCGGGGGATTGCCACCATAACCGGTGCTGTTGCTGCAAGCCGCTGCTACGGCTAATGCCGCAATCGCAAGCAAACGAACCATCGGCATAATGCCTCCAGAGGGGACGCTGTAAGAGTGCTACTCGTACACCGCGTAGGTGAAACAGGTCGGATGCGTTGTAAAGCGGAACGGACTTAGTGGTGTTCCCGCTCCAATGCGTTCGCGGCGAGACGAGGGGAGATGATGGGATAGCGGCCCGCGAACCAGGCCCACGCAATGCGTTCGCGGCGAGACGAGGGGAGATGATGGGATAGCGGCCCGCGAACCAGGCCCACGCGAGGAAGAACAAGCCGCCAAAGAAGAGGGCCACTCCGACTTCGGGAAGGCCGATAGCGGGGCCAGCGCCATGATTGATCGAGGGAACAACCTCGAGGTAGCGCTCGAGCCAGATCCCAACCAGGCTCGCGAGCGCGAACCCGATCATCGTGGGCGCGAACTTTTTCGGCTTCACACCCAGCAATCCTATGAAAGGAACCAGGAACACGAGCAGAAAGACCGCGGTGCCGACGGGACGCCACGCACCGTACAAGCGGTAAAAGATGAAATACGTCTCTTCCGGCAGGTTGCCGTACCAGATGACGAGGAATTGCGACCACATCAGGTAGGCCCAAAACACCGTGAACCCGAAGCAGAGTTTGCCGAGATCGTGCTGTTGCCGCGATGTGTAGATGTCGTCGAGCCCCATGGCGCGCCGCAGCGAGATCCCGAGAACCGCGAGCATCATCAGCGCCGCGAGGAAGCTTCCCATGAAGTAGAACGCCCCGAACAGACTGCTCACCCATTTCTGGGCCAGCGACATCATCAGATCAAAAGCGAGCAGGCTGTACCCGAATGCGTACGCGAGCACGAGGATCGCGGCGTCGCGGGAGATTGCGGGAGCGTCTTCCTTGCGGTCGACGACTTCGTTGGTCGCCAGCTCGCGGACGTCGGGCGCGACGTCGCGGCGCACAAACCGCCAGGAGAGCCAGGACAATAGCGCGAGAACAACCCCGTTGCGCAGGAAGAACCACTTGCTGACGAGCCACCACCCGACGTCGGGCCGCGGCTCATGAATCCAGGTGAAGATGTATATCCGGCCGATGATGAGACCGATGAACAGCACCACCGACACCGTTGTGAACGCGACGGCCGCTTCCGCGAAGCGGATGAGCACACCGCCCCAGTGACCCTTTGCCAATTTCAGGATGGCGGCGAACACCACCATGCCCTGTGCCATTCCGGACCAGAACATGAAGTTGGCGTGATACGCCCACCAGGTTCGCTCGGGACTGCGACTCATCAGTCCCGACACCAGAATGACGCCGCCGACGATCGCGGCAGTCGCGCCGAGGAGCGTGACGCGGGCGACGGGAGCCGCGCGGGCCTTCTCGACGAGCGTTGACCGGCTGATCGTCGCAACGCTCACTGACCGGCTCCGGCGCGCGCCAGCAGCTGCAGACTGCGCACGTAGTTCACGACGTCCCAGCGATCCGCACCGTGGATCTTGTCGCCATACCGGGGCATGATGCCGCGGCCCATACCTTGCGCCTCCACGATCATTCCGTAGATGGCGCCGTCGCTCATGTGCGGCCGGGTGGGATCGACGAGCGATGGTACACCTGGGAACGGACCGCCGCCGGCCATCGATACGGGTCCGTTGCCCTGCCCGCGCTCGCCATGACAGACGAGACAGAACGTCCCATAGACCGCCTGTCCGCGGTTCAACGACTCGGCGGTGCGAGTGCGCGGGTTCACAAGATGATCCGCGGTCTCACGCGTTACGGGCAGTTCGCCGCCGGCCGTGGGCACCACGCCCGCGACGGGCGGGATCGGGCGGGCGTACGGCTTGATGTTGCGCTGGTGTCGCATCGTCGCGAACCAGCCGACCTTGTGGACCACGGTGTCGGGATTGCAGGCGCCAAGCAGTACGAGCGCGCCGACAAGCAGCGCGCCCTTACCCACGATGCACCTCTTCCGCCCCTGCTTCGCGCAGCAGCGCTTCCAGCCGCGCCGCCTTGTCCGAACCGGCCGGTACGAACACACCGAAGCGGTCGTTCGTGAAGCGCGGATCGTATTGAATCGTCCCGCCGCGCCGCGCGGCGAACGCGGCGTTGAAGAGAATCCCGAGAATCGTCGACAGTGCGCCGAACAGTACGGTCATCTCGAACATGATGACGACGTAGGGCGGGACGGATCCAATCGGTTTACCGCCGACCTGGATGGGCCAGTCGTACGACATCCACAGCGTGAGCCATGCGCCGATGGCGCAGCCCGCGATGCCCCCGACCAGCGTGAACATGCGGACGGGACTCACAGGCTGATCGAGCACGTCTTCGATCTCGTGGCGCGGAATCGGTGAATAGACGGTGAAGTCCGTGTGCCCTGCCGCGCGCAGCTTCTTGATGGCATCGAGCGTCGCGTCGAGATACTGGAAAATGCCGAGGACGCCGGGCGTGGGCGGCGGATGGAAGATCTCCTGGAGCGGCTTGGGGAGCGGCAGGCGCAGATGCGTCGTCACGTGTGTTGCGCTCCTGCGCGCGCCTTCTGCCGCCGCGGCGGCGCGAGCACTTCTTTTACCTCGCTGATCGAGACCGCCGGGAAATTCTTCACGAACAGCAGAAACCACATGAAGAACCACCCAAAGCTGCCGGCCATGATGCCCCAATCGGCCCACGTGGGGTTGTAGACGGCATTTGCCCACGGCTCAAACGGCTCGCCCGCCAACGACACGACGATAATGACGTAGCGCTCGAACCACATGCCGATGTTCACGAAGATCGAAATCACGAACAACGCTGTGATGTTGGTGCGAACTTTCTTGGACCACAGCAGCCACGGCAGCAGGCCGTTGCAGATGTTCATGGTCCAGCTCGCCCACCAGTACGGCCCAAACGCCCGATACCAGAACGCCGCCCGCTCGGCGGCATTGCCGCTGAACCAGGCGACGAAGTTTTCGGTCACGTACGAGAAGCTCACGATCGAGCCCGTGAGCAGGCACAGCTTGGCGAGGTTTTCGAAGTGATCGACGGTGATGATTTCTTCCAGATGGAACAGCCTGCGGATCGGCACCAGCAGCGTGATCACCATCCCGACGCCGGAATAGATGGCGCCGGCAACGAAGTACGGCGCGAACAGCGTGGCGTGCCAGCCGGGCACGATGGCCATCGCGAAGTCCCACGACACGACGCTGTGCACGGACAGCACCAGCGGCGTCGCGAGCGCGGCGAGGTAGAGATAGCCGCGCGTGTAGTGGCGCCATTGCTCGTTCGCGCCCGTCCAGCCGAGCGCCGTGATCCCATAGAGCTTCTTGCGCCAGCCGGTCGCGAGGTCGCGCACTGCCGCGATGTCCGGGATCAGACCCATGATCAAGAACACCGTCGACACGGTGAAGTACGTGCCGATCGCGAACTCATCCCAGATGAGCGGCGATTTGAAGTTCGGCCACAGGCCGCGCTCGTTGGGGTACGGAATCAGCCAGTAGAAGTACCACTGCCGTCCGATATGAATCAGCGGGAAGAGACCCGCCGTCATGACCGCGAACACCGTCATCGCTTCCGCGGTCCGATACACGGCGGTGCGCCATCCGGACCGGAACAGGAAGAGAATCGCCGAGATCAGCGTCCCCGAGTGTGCGATGCCCACCCAGAAGACGAAACAGGTGATGAAGACCGCCCAATAGACTGGATGCGAATAGCCGGCCAGTCCCAGCCCGTACCGCAACAGGAACAGCAGCGTGATGATGCCGACGCCGAGCAGGCCGACGGCCGAGCCCAGCAGCAGAAAGTATCCGCGCGTCGGCGCGCCCAACGTGCGCGCGATCGTGCGCGTGACATAGTCGTAGGTCAGCCGCGTCGGCGTTCTCGCCTCAGCCATGACTCGGCGTCTCCTGCGCCACGACGCGAGCGAGATACGTGATGGCGGGCTTGGTGTTCAAGCCGGCGAGCACGTGATAGCCACGCGGGTTACCCGCCAACTCGTAGACCCGCGAGTGGTGGTCGTTGAGATCGCCGAAGATGATCGCTTCCGACGGACAGGTCTGCTGGCACGCGGTCACGATGTCGCCATCGCGGACGTTGCGATCCTGGAGTCGCGCCTGACTCTGCGCACCACGGATGCGCTGGACGCAGAACGTGCACTTTTCCATCACGCCCTTCTCGCGCACCGTGACATCGGGATTGAGCAGCATCGACAGCGGCTCGGGCCACGCCTCCCACTCGCCGTCGCGCTCCGCGTAGTTGTACCAGTTGAAGTAGCGGACCTTGTAAGGGCAGTTGTTGGAGCAGTAGCGCGTGCCGACGCAACGATTGTAGACCTGCCCGTTGAGGCCGTCGGGCGTGTGATAGGCGGCGAAGACCGGACAAACCGGCTCGCACGGCGCGTTGCCGCATTGCTGGCACAGCATCGGCGAATTGACGGCGCCCTGCGGCACCCCTTTCTCATCGGTCAGCCAGTAGCGCTCGAGCCGCATCCACGACATCTCGCGGCCACGTTGCATCAGCTGCTCACCCACCGTCGCCAGATTGTTTTCGGCGTAGCAGGCGGTGACGCACGCCGCGCAGCCCGTGCACTTCGACAAGTCGATGGCCAGGCCCCAGCGCGGATGATCGCCCGCATAGTTGCCGATCGAGGCCTTTTCGTGCTGGCGCTCGCCCCACCATTCCACCGCGTCCTTGGCATACTCCGGCGTTTCCTCGTAATGGAACGGGTGATCGCCGGTATGCAGTCCCTGCGCGCGGGCGAGCCCCAACACTTCCACGGTGCCTTGACCGCGCTCGCGCGGGCTTCCTTCCGTCGTGACGATCTTGCGATGCTCGCCCGTTTTGGTCGCGCTCGCGCGCACGGCGAACGTGCGCCCGCCGTAACTGTTCACCTGCGTGCCCAGCAGCTCGAAGGCGTTCGCGGAACGATCTTGCGCATAGCGTCCGTAGGCGCTGTGCCCCTGCCCAGTGGGTACGGCCAGGACGTCGGGCCGCACCGAGCGTGTGATCCAAGCCGGGAATTTCTGCGCGCCGAATTGCGACTTGAGGAGCAGGAAGTCTCCGGTCGCGAGTCCCCACTTCGCGGCGGTGTCGGGATGGACTTCGACCCAACTGTGCCACGCGATCTTCGAGACCGGATCGGGAAGCTCCTGGAGCCACGGCTTATTGGCGCCACGTCCGTCGTGCAGAACGGGGTGCGGGAAGACGACCACTTCTTGATCTCCCCCCCCCGGCTGCGGGGCCGCGGCCGTGTTTATCCCAGCCGCCGTCGCCGCCAATCGCACCGGACGCGCACGAGCTGATGCTTCCGCGTACACGCCGCCGCGCGCCAAAGCATCCATCCAGTATTGATCGAAATTCGTTTTCTGCCGCGCGCGCCACTTGGACTGGAGATAGTCCTGGAAGGTGCCTGGACGGCCCGCGAGCTTCAGCACCACGTCACCGGTCGGGCGCGTGTCGAAGACGGGCTGAACGACTGGCTGCTGGAGCGCGATCACACCGGCGCGTGGCCGGCTGTCGCCCCATTGCTCGAGCGGATGATGATCGGGCAGGATCAGATCACACGCTGCTGCCGTCTCGTCCAGGTACGACGAGAAGCTGACCTTGTACCCGACCTTGCCGAGGGCCTGCTGGAACGCGCCGGGCACCGAGTGCGCCGGATTGGCGCCGTGCACGAAGAGCAGCGCCACCTTCCCCGCTGACATGTCGGACGTGAGGCTCGCGAGATCGGCGAACGTGTTCGTTGCACCAATCGCGAGATCCGCGCCGAACTTGACCAGCGAGCCGACCGAGCCGGCGACGTAGTTCAGGACATTGACGGCAGCGACGATCTCCGCACCATTGGGATATTGGGCCGCCATGCCGCCGGCGACCGCGAGGCCGCCCTTGGAGTTGGCGAACTCGGTGGCGAGGCGGACGATCACCTGCGCCTCGATACCGATCACCTCCGCGACCGCACGCGGCGTGTGCCGCGCAAGCAGTCCGGAGAGTCTGGGCGCGTCCCCCGGCAACCTGGCCAACCGTTGGCTGACGATCACCTGCGCCATCGCGAGCGCCAGCGTGCCCTCGGTGCCGGGGCGCGCGGCAATCCATTCGTCCGCGTTCATCCCGGTCAAGGAGAGACGAGGCCCCACGTACACGAACTTGGCCATGGACGCGGGCCGTCCCGAATCGAAGGCGTGCGAGCGGGAAAATCCATTCTGGAATTCGACGGGCGACAACCAAGTGTCCAGGAAGTCCGCTCCGAACGAGAGCAGGTATTTCGCGTTCGCGAAATCGTAGGTCGGGAGCGCCGCGGTCCCGAATGCCGTGCGGTTGCCGGCGCGCAACGCCTCGAATCCGAACGGCTCGTAGCTCTGCCGCCGGCCGCCGAGCTGCGTCATCCACTCATCGACCAGATCGCCGAAGCTCGACTGCTCGGCGCCGGTGAGAAACACGATGCCCTTGCCGCGCGCACCGGCCACTTTCCCGCTGAGCCGCTGAATGGCGCCGTCCCAATCGATCGCTTCGAACGTACCGCTCGCGTTGCGAATCATCGGATGCGTCACGCGGTCCGGGTTGTACAAGCCCTGGATCGCCGCCTGACCGCGGGCGCACAAGCGGCCACGATTGATCGGCGAGTCGGGATTGCCTTCGAGCTTGACGGCGCGGCCTTCCCGCACACGGACCTGCACACCGCAGCCCGCCGCGCATTCGCGACACGTCGTGGCGTAATAGGTGGCGGTGCCGGGAATCTGATCCTCCGGCTGGATCAGATAGGGGATCAGTTTTTCCGTGGGTTCGGGACCGATCCCGCACGAAGAGAGCGCGGCTGCTCCGGCGCTCGTGGCGCCGAGCACTTTGAGGAATCGTCTGCGATCGATTGAGTCGGTCATCGATCCCTCGCTCGTCCTAGTAGTGGCATACGGTGCAGTCGCGCGTCACTTTGTGTTCGACGTGGCAGCGCACACACCAACCCATTTGCAGCGTGGACACCTGGTATACCTGCGGCATGTGCTGCACGTCGCCGTGGCATGTAGCGCACGACTGCGTACCGAGCGCTTTGATGTGGCGCATGTGCGGGAAGCGCGCGAAACCCGGCAACGCGTGGATGCGCACCCACTCCGGCGGCTTCTTCTCCCGCCACGCATCGCGGACCTTCTTGATTTCGGCCTGGTGCTCGGGCGTGGAGCCGCCGATCAGCTGGTGACACCCGAAGCACGTCTGCAACGACGGCAATCCGGGCTCACTGGAGACGGACGCCGAGTAGTGGCAGTACATGCACGGGATCTGGTCCTGGCCGGCATGGATGTCGTGGCGAAAAAAGATCGGCTGGCGCGGACCCTCGAGCGATCCGGTGTCTTTGACGACCGGTGCGCGATATCGCTGGGAAGCAGCTGGGGCCTGCTGGCCGTACAAGACCGCAGGCGGAAGGGGAAAGCCGAGAATCCACAACACCACGACCGCGGCTGAACGCAGATGGCCTCTAATGCCCAATCAGTTGTTCGGTTTCGGTGTGGGACAACTACATCCGAAGGCTCACGAATGTAACAACGGCTATTCGGGACGCGCCAGTAGTTGGTATTTCAGTCGGACGACGTCGACGAACGCGTGGACGCCATCGAGGTCGAGGAATTCCATCCAGCACTGCCGCACGCCGTCGTTGAGCGTGCCGTCGCGAACGGCCTGTTTAATGACGCGCGGCAATCCGTTGGTGGCGCCGATTTCCTGTTCCTCGAGTCCCGACAACACGAACGTGCCGCTCACGCCGGACTGCATGGGATGCAAATAGCCGAGCTTCCGCCCACCGACCTCATACATCCAAACCCATTTCCACGTGGTGCCGAGATACACTACCTGTTCGGTGACGTGGCGCAGACTGCGCAGCTCCTCGCGGGCCCTCTTGAATCGCTGGGCCGCACGAGGCGGCAGGTCGCGCACCGGCTGATCCGCCTTGGGGCGCTGGCGCGGGCTCAAGTAGAGATTACTGGCCCAGTAGTCGGTCGAAGGTCTCGTCATAGCGCCAAGAACTTAGTGGCGCGGTCAAGCCCGCAGAAGGCGGGTAGTCGCCCGGAAGCGTGCCGGGTCGAGCAACCGGCCGCAGGACTGCTGCGGAACGGCCATGCGGCCAGTCTTGTCCATCGAGAGCTTGATGACGTCACCGTTGCGGCCGAACCAGCGGCTGGATGGCTCGAGATCCGATGGGTAGACGAAGAGTGGGAGTGCCGCAGCCGCGAGGGCCGCCTGCGATCCGATGCCCGATTCCGGCATGGTTCCAGCCCAGAGTGTCGCGCCGTAGCCGGCCGCCAGCTGATAGATCCGGCAGACTTCGGTCAGGCCGCCGACGCGGTGCACCTTGATGTTCCACACCCTCGGCCCTTGCAGCGCGATGATCTGACGGGCGGCGCGCGAGTCGCGCAGCGTCTCGTCGAGACAGATCGGTGTTCGCAGCGTCTCTGCCAAACGCGCATGACCGACGAGCTCGTCGGGGTGAAGGGGTTGCTCGATGTAGAGCAGGCCCGCGTCATCGAGCGCGCGCAGCGCCCTTTCGTCACGGGGCCACTCGTAGGCTCCGTTGGCATCGACGGTGAGCGGCAACGCGCTGCCCGCCATACCCACGCGCGCGGCACCGACCGCTGCCTCGTCCCAGCCCGGCGCGACTTTGATCTTCACGCGCCGGTAGCCGCGTTGCAGCGCGTCGTACACCCACTGCGTGAGCACATCAGCTCGGCGCTCGGGCGGGATGCCGAGGGCGACGCCACAATCGACCGCACTCGCCGGAGCGACGCCCAGCCGCGTGCCCAGCAGCGTCGCGAGACCGGTGGCGTTCACGTGTGCCTCGAGATCCCAGGCGGCAGTTTCGACGCCGGCCCGCGCGAACCAATTGCCGCGAACGCTCTCGCAGAGCGTCGCATCGATCGTCTCCGGCAACGGGGACGATCCATCGAATTCGCGACCGACGACACGAGGCAGCAGCACGCGCTCGATCAAATCACGGGCGCTCGCCAATGTCTCTTCGGAGTAGAACGGCAGTTGAAAGGGTGGCGACTCGCCGTAGCCCACGTGGCCCGCGTCGTCATATAGCGCAACAATGAGGGAGCGTCGCTCTGCGATCGTGCCGCCCGAAATCACGAACGGTTCCACGAGAGGCAGCGTGAGCTCGTAGAGCTCAGCGCGGGCGATTCGCGTCATCGCGCTTTGCCTGTCGGCTTTGGATCCAGGACCACACCCAGTGGGCAAGCGGTAAGAAGACCAGCAGTCCACCGACCGCGAGCAGCGCGTCGCTCCCGTTCGCGGGAATCAGCCATGCCACAGAGCCGATAGCGACGCCCAGCATGATCATTTGCAGGTACACACGGTCGATGCGACTGAGGCTCCGAAGTCTGAGGGAGACGATTCCCATGCTTGCCAGTACCACCACAAAGATCCAGCGAACGGCGGCTTTCACCGGGTCGACGGTGCCGCCCCACGCGAGCAGTCCTGCGAGCACAAGAAATCCCAGGCCTCCGAGCCGGCGCCGCTCGATCATTGAGTCTCCTCCGGCACGAGATCGAGGAAACGCAACTCGCCGCCGCTGCGATCGAGCAAACCAGCAGCTTCACGCTCGCGCATCACGGCGATGAGACCGTCGCTCGGTTCGAAGATCAATGCGTGCAGCGCGCGCTGGCTGCGCGAGCCCTCAGTCGCGGGATACTCTTCGAGTGGCAGTTGGAAGAACGTATGCAGTTGAACGGACGAACAGCCTCGCAGCGCGTACTCCACGATCATTCGACCGGAGTGGATGTTGCCGGTGCCACACAAGGACGGCCGGACGGCCTGACGGCCGGACGGCCGGCCCAAGACACGGAGATTGCGGTCGCTCAGCTCCGTCCCACCATACGCAACTCTCTTAGCCGCATCGAACAGACGATTGAAAACCACGAGCGCATCGGCGCTGCTCGCGGCGTTCACCATCTCGACCTGGAAAGCATCTTCGAATCGCGCGTTCATCAGCTTCATCGCCAGTCGAACGTCGGCATGTTGGCGAATACGCGCCGGAACCTCACGCAGCCAGCGAAGGATCTGTGCCTTCTCATCCGCCAGGGCGTCGCCCGCCAATGTCGGAGAGAAATCCTTTTCGAGCGGCAACGGCGATTCACCCCAGGCGTCGGCGAGTGCGCGCGTCGTGAACGCATATTCATCGTCGCGAAACGGTTCATCGAGCCGGGGCAGATGGTACTTCACCGATGGAACCGCTAACAGTCTTCCGCTGCGCGTGAGATCGCGACCGGCCCGCACCAGCGCGAGGTAATCGTCGAAGGAACGATCCCAGCCCCTGCCCTTCCACGTTACGGTCCAGCCCCCGGTCTCACCGCGGCGCTCGACTTTCATTTTGGTCTCATGAATCGCCCATGCCGCCATCGACTGCGCACCCGCGGCATTCTGCGCGATGACCGTCTTGAGAACCGCGAACGCCAGGCCTGCTTCCGCATCCGTCTCGAGCTGTCCCGCGTTGAGCGATAACTGGCCGGACCCCTTCCCGACCGGATGTGGTAGCCGCTGCCCCAGGTAGCGCGCCGAAAGATCGATGTGATAGGTCTCACGCACGTGGCCCGGGAAGTCGCGCGGCAATCCTCGCTTGAAGCGCTCGAAATCGCTATCGAGCAAAGCGGGAGAGCCTGAATTGCTCATCCGGCGACTCCCCATTGAGGACCAGCCGCGCGACCAGCTCTCCGACCGCCGGGCCATGCTTGAACCCATGTCCTGAACCGCCGCCGACCAGCCACGCATTCGCCGCCGCCGGATCGCGATCGACAATGAAGTGCTCGTCGGGCGAATTCTCGTACTGACAGACACGCGACTCGAGCAAGGGCGCGCCCTTGAGCGCCGGGAAGCGAAACGCCAGGTAGTCGCGCGCGGCCTGCAACGCTTCGGGCCTGGGGAGCCGGTCACCGTTGGTCGGATCGAAGTCCGGCCCCCGCGTGTCGTCGGCGATCTTGAAGCCCCGCCACTCGTTGCCCGGAATCCCGTACATGAAATGCGTCCCGTGATCCGCCCAGACCGGCATGGCTTCCTCGGTGAAGCGGCGATCGCCGGGCGGAGTGCCGAAGAAGAACACTTCCTGCTTCGTGGGTCGGACGCGATCCCCGATGACGTCGGGAAACAGCGAGCCCAACCACGGACCACAGGCAAACACGAATCGGTCCGCACCGAGCGTCGTGCCATCCGACAGCGTTACCGTCGCGAGCTCGCCGCGGTTCGGTTGCGGTGGCTGGACGGCGACCTCGCGGTAGTCGCCACCTTCAGCGCGAAAGCCATCGAGGACCGCGGCGCAGGCACGGCGCGCGGTGAGATAGCCGCCGTCCCGCTCGTAAATCGCCCAGCGGACATGCTCGCAATTGATTTGCGGATATCGTCGCGCGGTCTCAGCACCCGTCAGCTCCTCAAATGCGATCTGTGCGTCGCGCAGGATCGGCAGGGCGGCTTTTTCGTATTGGTCATCGCTTTCGACGAGCCAGAGGACGCCAATGCCATGGTAGAGCTGGCGTCGCCAGCGGGCTTCGTGCTCCTTCCAGAGCACGAGGGCGCGTGCCGCCATGCGCGTGTAGATCGCGCGCGGTCCCCCTCCATAGGTCGCGCGAATCACCCGCGTTTCGCCGCCGGAGCTGGCTCGCGCATTGCCGGGTCCCCAGGCATCGAGAAGCGTGACTCGCGCTCCGCGACGGCGCAGGTAGAGCGCAGTCCAGCCGCCGAACGCGCCGGCTCCGACCACGACGACGTGAGGTTTCAGCGTCGCGCCTCGCGCACCGCACGGCGCACCGTCTCTCTTTCAGACGCGGGCAGCGCTGGGCCCCACGGATCGTCGCACGCCTCGTCGGGAATCACGCCGTCAGCGGCGAGCGCCCAGAGCATGCGCCGGACATACCCTTCCATGGGCTCGGTGAACGTCGCCTGGCCGAACGCATCCAACTGCGCGGAAAGGCGCGAAAAGGCGTGGTCGTCTCCGTTTGCTTTCACCCTCAGCAGCTGTGCCTGCAGATCGGTCAGCGCGGAGCCCATGCCAATCAGCGCTGCACGGGCCCCCATCATCAACGAATAGCCGAGGAAGCGGTCCTCGCCAGAGATCAAGAGCTTGTCCGAATGTTCCCGCATCACACTCGCGATGCGCTGGAACGTCACCACGGAATCGAGCGTGGCGACTTTGATACCAATCACGCCGGGCAACGAGAGGATGGCATGGAGCGTGGCGTCGTCGTACGAGACGCCGCCCGCGGCCTCATACAGATAAAACGCGATGACGGGAAGCTCATCCGCCAGCTCGGCGTGATAGACGACCGGGTTGTCACGTCGTGGGAATGCGAGTAACGCGTCGGCTCCGCCCCGTTTTGCGTCGCGCGCCATCGTCGGCCCGTTGGCGCCAGCGACAATCGTTTTTCCGGGCAGTGCGGCACGCCACTCCTCCAACACGACGCGCCGCTGATCCTCTGAGAGATGCGGTCCGCGTCCGGTATGCGCCCACACCGCGACGCCCGCAATGGGTTGGCGCGCCATCCAGCTGGCGTAGGCGCGCTGCGCCGCGATGTCGATTGTGGAGCCGCGAAATGGAACAGGCACTGCCGGAATGAGGCTCCACTCGAGACTCGGGATCAGGCCATCAACTCCTGAGCATTCTTGAACTCGATGGCGCCGCGGGCATCGGACGACAGCTCGAGCAGATCGAGCTTCGCGACGCTTGTTTCCGGCAACCGCAGCGGTTGCCCGGTGCCGAACACAAAGCGATCGATGCCGACCGTTGCGAGCAGCGTGGCGAGGTGATCCTCAGGAGGTCCCCAAATCCAGCAGATGTCCCACCAGACGCGACGCGCTTCTTCCGGCGTCGAGCCGAAATGTACTTGTTCGACGAACCCGCGATCCGCATGCGTGACGAGGAGGCTCACGTCGCCATCGGCGCGCAGCAACGCCCGCACGGCGGCGGCAGGAAGGTCGCCAGCATGGTCGTTGGGATGGCGTTGGCGCCCGTCTTCCAACCGGACCGCCAGCATGAGCGGGATCCGCGCCGCGCCACACGCCGCCGCCAGCACGCGCATCTCTCCGCCGGCCGGGTCGAGGCCGAGGTAGAGGGGATCGCACCGCACGGAGGGCGCACCCGCATTGGCCGCGTCGGCGAGCACCTGCTCCCACTGCGCCAGGCCCGGATGTACAGTGGGGACTGGTTTGAAGCGCCGTTCTTTTTTGGCGGTCTCGTACAACCACGCATTCCCTTCGGTGGGGTCGCGCCAGAACAGCCCGGGCAGGTGCGTGACCCACGCCGTGTCGATGGCGACGCGATCGAGCGCCTTGGCGAGGGCCTCGGGCGACGTGTCCGGCACCTTGCGCCACGGATAGGCGCCCAGGAAGGCGTTGACGTCGACACGAGGAGCCATCAGTCGGTGGGGAACGCGCCCGCGGGGAAGATCTGCGCTGCGTTCTTCCAGCGGACGAGAGCCAACTCCTCTTTCGTGAGCAGCGCCTCGAGGTAGCGCAGTTTTGCCCAACCGGTGTCCATGGTCAGATCGGTGCCCCACAGCAACCGTTTCGCCCCGACACTCTCGAGACAGGCCTCGAGCATCCCGCCGTCGACACCGCTGCCGGAAAGGTCGACGTAGACGTTGGGAACGTCAGCGACGGCGTGCAACGAATGCAGCCAGTCCCCGCCGCCGCCGATGTGTGCGAGGATGAATGACACATCGGGATGACGTCGCGCGAGGGCGCAGAGCTCAACCGCGTCCGACGCCTCCTGCCCAGGCCAGTCGCGCCGGCGGTGTTGCCAGATGTGTTGCAGTACGGGAACACGGCGCTCACGCGCCAGCACACCAATCGGATCGAGCAGTGGATCGTCCGCCCGCCGGCTTGCCGCCAGCTTGATGCCGATCATCCCCGCATCGAGGCAGCGCACAATTTCCGCGCGCGCGTGCGCCGTATAGTTCGGATTGACGCACACGTATCCGCGGATCGCATCGGGATGTTCGCGCTGCAGCGCGAGGAGTGCGTCGTTCCCTGCTGTGACATCGCGCGGTGACGGAAAATAGATCGGCGATGTCAGGCCCCAACTGCCCAAGATGGATGCTACATGTGTCGTGATGCCGATGCGTTTCCCTGCCCTGAGACGGCTGTCGTTCCGCTGGTGCCAATCCGCCCGTGGCGTTTTGGCATGGTAGAAATGGGCATGGGTGTCCACAAGCATTGCTTCAAAGTATAGCGCCCCTATTTTGGGGGTCGACCTGGGGAGGGAGAATCGATGGAAACGCTGCTCAGTCGCATGAAGGGGATTTTGCTCGAGCCCCGTAGCACCTGGAAAGAACTCGACTCAGAGTTCATCAAGCCGGGGGAGTTGTGGGGCAAATACATCATTCCGCTCGCGGCACTTGGAGCGATCGCTCGGGCCATCGGGATGCTGCTATTTGGCAAGCCCATCGCCTTCACGAGCCTCACGAATCCGGTCTCTGTCACGACGGCGGGAGTGGGTGGGGTCGTCGCGTTCGTGGTCTCGCTGTTGAGCATCTTCGCCCTCGCGAAGATCGCCAGCCTCCTCGCGCCGGGGTTTGGCGGTCAAAAAAATGACGTACAGGGCCTCAAGGTCGTAGGATATGCTTACACCGCCGCGTTGTTGGGCGGCGTCTTTACGTTAATCCCCGCACTCAACTTGGTGTTCATCATCTTCTCGCTGTACAGCCTCGTGCTGCTCTACATCGGGTTACCAATCATCATGAAGGTTCCGAAGGACCGCGCGATGGGCTACACGGCCGTCGTCATCATCGTAGCCATCGTCATCTTCCTTATTGGGTTGGCCGTCGTGTCGGTTTAAAGCGACCGCAGAACCTCATCGAGGATTGCGAGCGTTTTGTCCACCGTCGCGTCATCGTGGGCGAGCGAGACAAAGTTGTACGCGGTTCGTTTGAATAACAGCCCTCGCTGCGCCGCGGCCAGCGCCGCTCGCTGGGACAATTCCTCCGTCGCGTAGTGCAGGAAACACATCTCGGCAATACCGGCGACGCCAGTCACTCGTGCCGAGTGAGCGCGCTGCAGCTGATGCAACCCGTGCAGCAACCGCATGCCTACCCGATGCAGATGCCCGCAGACATCGTCGCGCTCGAACACGTCGAGGGTAGCGCGCGCGGCCGCGAGGGCCACGCCCTCGGTCGCGAGCGTCGATGAGATCCAGGTGCGGCTGGCGCCCGCCATGACGTCCGCTCGCCCGCCGACGACCGCGAGAGGAAATCCGTTGGCGAGTGCCTTGCCGAGCACCACCAAATCGGGGGGGGGACGTACCCCGTAGCGTTCAACCGCACCGCCGATCGCCAACCGAAACGCCGTCTTGATTTCGTCGAAGATCAGCACCGCGCCGGCCCGCGCTGTTTCGGCGCGCAGCAGCTCGAGCCATTCGCGTGTGGGCTCGACGACGACAACGGGCTCGACCACGACCGCCGCCAACCGATGCGCCCGATCGCGGATCATTTGCCGGGAGGTCGCAACATCGTTGAACGGCAGCTCGGCAAAGAGGGCGCGTACACCGGCGGGAACTCCGTCCGTTGCGCCCTGGCACCAGTCGAGCCAGCCGTGATAGCCGCAGCCGAGCACTTCCTCACGACCCGTCGCGACACGCGCGAGCCGCACGGCGGCGGCGACCGCCTCAGCCCCAGTCTTGAGAAATCGGACGCGTTCGAGCCATGGGATCCGGGCCGCCAGCGCGTCGGCAAGCTCTTGCTCCGAGACCGGTGGCAGCGGACCGACGACGCCGGCGTTGATGGCGGCCGTCGCGGCACGATTCACCGTGGGATGCCCGTAGCCCAGGGCCACGGCGCCGAGCGCCATGATGTAGTCGACGTACTCGCGCCCGGTCTCATCCCACACTCGGCACCCGGACGCGCGCGTCATCTGCGCCGGAGGGTCGAACCCTCCCCCCGGCTCTAGTGCGGGCCCGAAGAGAGCGTCGGGCCGTTTGCTACCGGTCGACGTGAATCCCGGAACGCGCCAGTCGCTTGGCGTACTTGGTCACCTCGATGGCCATCGCGCGCAGCAGTTTGACCTCGCGTAGATCCAGTGGCGTGCGATGCGCAATTTCGCGTATGGTGCGCATCACGCCAGCGGCGTTGCGCGTCTTGAAGAACTCGATCGCCTGCAGGGCCTTGGCGACGTCCGCGAACAGCCGCTCGAGCTCATCCGCGGGCGCGGGCTCCGACGTGCGCCGTGGCTCCTTGAATGGACGCTCCTCCGCTCCGCGCGCCAGGGCCAGCTCATACATCATGATGATCACGGCGTGCGCGAGATTGAGCGAGGGATAGCCGGGGTCGGACGGGATCGCTACGACGCGGTGACAGCGATCGAGCGCCTCGTTGGAAAGCCCCTTGTCCTCGCGTCCAAAGAGCAACGCCACGGGACCGCCGTCCGCGAGCGACGCGATCTCCGCCGCTGCTTCGCGAGGTCGCTGAAGATTGCGCTTGGCTGTGCGACCGCGCGCGGTGAAGCCGACGACGTGAACGCAGTCCGCGATCGCCTCCTCGAGCGTCGAGTACGCACGCACGCGTGACAGGATGTCCTGCGTCTGATGCGCGATCCCCTCGACGCGATAGGCTTCGTATTCGCGTGGATTCACGAGGCGCAAGTCGCGCAGGCCGAAATTCTTCATACCGCGAACGACGTGCGCGATGTTGACGAGATCCTGGGGATGATCCAGGACCACGATCACGCTCATCCGACCAGCTCGAGAATCCCGAATCGTGGTGGGTCCTGCCGATCGCCTCGCAACCATACCCAGCCGCCGCCCCCACTCCAGACGAGTTGTCCCGCGCGCCGCATACGGCCGGGAAGCATCTCATTAATGATAAGATCGAAGCGGATGCGGGCACCGGCATGGGGACGCACGCCGCCGGGCCATGGTATCGCCACGGTCGCGCAGTATCCCGTTTCCGTGCGCCGCCAGCCGCCCGTGAGGTCGTCGGGACGTACATCGGAGCTGCTGTCCGTCGTAGCGCTCGCACGGACGCGACGACTCTTCTCGTCGGGAACGATCAAGTAACCGACGGCGTCCCCGCTGCCATCTGACTGTCCGGCCATGGGCGCGACGTACACCTGCAAACCATCCGAGTGGATATCGTCGGGCTCGTTGTCCAGCCGCAGCGGGGCGGCATCACCCGGCCGCAGGATGACGTCGGGCTTGGTGACGTCGACTGCGAGGTAGAGCGCTGTCTCATCCCAGGCGGCGTACGCCGCCGCCGAGAAGTCCTCGGCGCCCGGATAGGCATCTTCGCTGCGCCGGTATTGGTCTTCGAGCGCGAGCTCCAGGGGTTCGGCGAGCTCGAATCCTTCGAGCGTCCCATCGAGTGGCGGCGGCGAAGACACACGGAAAGCGGGTGCGGCCACGGGCGTTGGCGCGTCGATCTCGAGTAGCGGCGTAAACGGCGGCTCGGCGGCGCGAGCGCCCCGCAGTACACGCGTCGGTGCTTTGTCTGTTTCGATCGTCCATTCGGTTCCCCCCCCGCCCCCCGCCCCGCCGAGGCGATGTCGCTCGACGCCATCTGTGGTCTCGACTTCAATGATTTCGCCGCGCGTCCGAACAGTCCGGACGACTCTGTCTCCTCCATGCGGTTCGAGGATCGTCACGAGCCGGGCGTTGCGGCCTTTCACACGCACGACGTAGAACGGCACGCGCTCATTGCGGCCAGGGAGTCCGGGACCCTCGGCCTGCAACAACTCGCCGTCGAAGACCAGGTGTAGCGTGAGCCGCGCGCGCTGTTCGATGTGCGTCACGACAATCGCGTCGTGGTCCCCCCGATCTGGCTGAAGCCGTTTCACACGACTGACGAATTCATCCGGTAGCTCAGCGTCACCCCAACGGCCGGATGTCTCGATATCCGGTCGTCCGGCAACGTGCCACGGAAGCTCCATGACGTGCGACTCTGCCGCGCTCAGCTCGACGACGTCTACGAGATAGCGGGGCCCGGCGACAATGGTGCGCGTGAGGTCGCCGAAGCGTCCCCGCACCCACGCCCATTCACCCTGGTCGTCAAAACATTGGCAGGTAGCAGCGCCCATCGGCTGCGACGCGCCGTCCAACCGCGGCGCGTTGTGCGCCAACGTCGACCGGTACCAGAACAGGTCTCGAGCGACGTACGTGCCGGTCCCCGGATCCGGCAGCCAGTGTACGCCACCGGCGTGCAGCGTGAGATGCAGGCGGTCCGGATGGCCGTGCCCTCCACCGTACGGGCCACACTCGAGGCTCACATAGCGGTCGTCGCGGCGGAGCACGGCGAGGCCCTGGCTCTCGAGCAGCACACTCGGCGCCTGCCACGCGGCGTCGGCGACCGGTAACTCGGGAAGCATCTCCAACAACGACCACCACGACAAAGCAGCACGCGAAACCGGAAAGGGCGCATCCGAAAACGGCGCTTCGTGCAGATAGTATTCGAACAATTCGAGCCTGGGCGCGTTGGCGACTCGATAGAGCGTGTGCAGCCAACCGCTCAATGGCTCGGGCTCCGTTTCGCCAAGTCGCGAGATGCCGATCTCCCACAACTCCAGATAGGCAGGTTGCGCGAGCGAGACGCCGAAGCGCGCATCTTTGCGCGCGGGAAACGTGAAGTCGGGCAACGCGCTCAGCGCCGTGGCGCGCAAGGCCGCATGCAATCGTTTCGCCAATCGCTCATCGGCGGTGAAGTCCACGCCTGCGACGCGCGCCCACCCCGCGCCGGTGAGCAGACCACGCAGTGCAAAGAGGTGATAGTTCTCGCCCTCGTACCACATGCCGTCGCGCCCATAGCCGCGCACCAGATGAGCGATGAGGCCGGTGTCGCCTTCGATTGACCGCTGCGCAAGGTCTTCGTCCTCAAACCAGACGGCGATGGCGGCCAGCGCGGCGTTGTTCCACGTCTGGCGGTTCGAGAATCCCTCATCGAAGTCGCCGATGAGGGTCGCGGCTTCTTCGGCGACCTGATTGACGCCCTTGGCAGCCGCATCGTCCAGCGCACCGGCAGCGCGGAGTAGCATGGCGGCGGCCACATAATTGCAAATCCAGAGCGACTCGAGGTACGTCGAGAAAAAGAGCCGGCTGGGACCGAGGACGTTGTCGCGGTTCGGATAGCGCCAGTAGCGCTCGGCGTAGGCCATCAGGATCTCGCGCGCGCGCGCGGCCGCACCTCGATCGGCGTTCTCACCGACACCAGCGAGTGCCGAGAGATGGGCCGCTCGTTCGGCGAGCCAGAGATGCTGGTACTTTACCCAGTGACGGTCATGGCGCTCGCCGCTCCACATCTTGCCGCAGCGCAGACATCGGTGTTCGCACGGGCTCCACGGATCGAACGCCAGTGGCGTCCCGTCGTCCGGGCACACACCGCCATCCATCGACAAGAGCGCCTTCTGGTCCGGAATTACCGGCAAACGCTGCATCACGGGTTGCGCGCGCTCGCGCAGATGCGCCAGTAGCGCGCGCAAATCGGAAGAGCCGCGAACGACCGCCGCGCGAGCCGCCAATTCCTCGGCGGTCACCACGTCTTCAGTCCTTCCACGGCCCAGGAGAAAAGCAGGATGCGCGCGCCCGCCTTGGCGACCGCTGGGGCGGCCGCGCGGGCGTCGCCTTTCATCAGGAAAAACATCGAGCCCCCCGCGCCGGCACCGGCCGCCTTCCCGCCCAGCATCCCTCCTGCCGCCGCAACCGCGCCCTCGAGTTGCGCCATTTCCGTGGTCCGCATCCCCGCGTCGAGCGCCTGCTGATGTTTCCAGTTCTCGCTGAGGAGCCTGCCTACGCGCGCGAGATCGGCGGCTCGCAGCGCTTCGACCATCTCCTCCGCTACGTCCTTCATCGCGTGCAGCGCTCCAGTGACGGTGCGATCGCCGCGCTCATAGGCGTTCATCACGCGCGAGATCGTGTCGCCCGAGACGCGGCTCTTGTTGGTGTAGCAGAGCAGGAGCTGGCGTTCGAGCGCCGTCGCAAACGCCGGATCGAGGGTCAGCGGCTCGATGCCGACGTCGGGATCTCGAAAACTGAGGCGATGAAAACCGCCGAGTGCCGCCGCGTACTGGTCCTGTTTTCCGCCCGGCAGCCGCGCCTCGACGGCCTCGACCTGCCACGCCTGATCGGCGGATTCAGCGTCGCTCACGCCTTCTTGCCGCGCGCGCGTCAGCGCGCCGACCAGCGCCACGCCTAAGGCGCCGGAGCTGCCAAGTCCCGAGCCGGAGGGTGCATCGCACCGCGTCGTCAGCGTGAATCCGCCGAGGACGGGGAACATGCGCAGCGCCGCCGTCAGGAGCGGCAGCTTCCCTTCCGTCGTGAGGCCGCCCGAGTTCGCGCATTCGAGCGTCTCACCTAGCTCTTCGGACACGAGTCTCAACAGCTGCCCGCCGAGTTCGAGCTGCACGTGAGCACGCAGCTCGATCGAGCCGTTCACGACGATCCCACCTTCGCGCGCCGAGAAGGGTGGCACGTCGGTCCAGCCTCCCGCAAAGTCGAGTCGCATGGGGGCGGTCGCATGGAACGCGGTGGGCAGATCGCGGCGTCTCATGGTACCACGTGCCACGTGGCCACGCTGGGAAGCTCGCCGCGCACGTCCGTCTGGACGCCGCGCACTCGGGTGTTCATTCCCTGAACTCCACGGCCGTGATACAACCATGCGACGGGCAGCCTTTCGGCAAAGAGCCGTTGTGCCGCGACCGGATCGGCCGGGACCGGAATCCCGGTCAGATCACCGAGCGACTGGAGATAGCCGAGGCCGGGGTCCCCCGTGATGCCCATGACCGCGGCGGTGAAATCGTGACTGGGGCCGTACACCCGACCCAGGAAAGCAGACAGCTCGAGCTGGCGAATCGTCACTTCGAATCCCACGGCGGCCAGGCGCGCCTGGATCATCTGCTCGAGCGCGGCTTCGCCGCTGCCGACGGTGAGGAGCTCGAACCGCAGCCGCCGGCCAGCGAGCAAGTGCCGAGCCGAATCGGGCGCCACCGGCAGCCGCGGGACGGCAACGTATCCCGGCACGCCGGCCGGCACCGGGCCGTCGGCCACGGACGCGAAGCCGAACAGATAGCCGTCCACGATCTCCTGACGGTCGATCGCCAGCGCGGCGGCCAGGCGGACGCGCGGGTCATCAAACGGCGGGCGCCGGGTATTGAACACCAACCCGTACGGAAAAATGACCGGGTAATCACGAATCATGAGTCCAGCGTGCCGCCGCACGAACGCGGCATGCTGTGGACTGACACCCGCAAAGTCGAGCTCTCCCGCGACCAGCGCCGCCAACTTGATCATCGGCTCATCGACAACGACAACGATGAACCGATCGATGTGCGGCGGGCCGCCCAGCGCGGACGGGAAGTCGGCATTCTTCGCGAATACCCAACGGCGGTTTGCCTCGTGAGCAACGAAGCGAAATGGACCATTCCCGACCGGGCGCGCGTTCCAGGCGGCCGTTCTGAGCTGCGCGTGGGGAACGGCGTCCAACAGGTGCGCCGGCAGGACCGCGAGATCGGTGAGCACGTCCGGAATGTGATCGGACGTAGGCGGAGACCGGAATCGCAACTCTACTGTTGAATCGTTCAACGCGGCTACCGACGCAACCGGCGCAAGATCGTTGAGGCGCGGGTACCCGGTCGCCGGATCGCGCGCGGCATTGAGCGTCCAGGCGACGTCGCGTGCCGTCGTCGGCGTGCCGTCGTGCCAACGCACGTCGGTGCGCAGCGTGAACGTCAGTGTTCGCCTGCCGTCCGACCACCGCCATGCGCCCGCCAGATAGGGGCGCGCAACGAGCGTTGAATCGTAGCGGGCGAGCGTCATCAGCAGGACATAGCGCTGCACCTGGCGGGCGAGCGGATGGACGGTGAGCAGTGGATTGATGCTTTGCAGATCGGCGCCGGATGCGAACAACACCGTCGGGCCGCGGCGCGATGCCTCGTCCTCGCCACCACAGCTTCCAGCCACCAGGATAGCGAGCAGGACCGATGCCGGCAGTCGCGACACGCCCGTCATTCTAGCGGCCCATCGGAGGCCGCGCGAGATTCTCCGCGATGTTCGCCAGGCTCGGACAACGTCTGCTCACCGGTATCGCCGTCGTGCTCGGCGTCGTCATTCTGACGTTCCTGCTGCTCCACGTCGCGCCGGGCGACCCGGTCCGGTTGATGCTGGGCCCGACGGCAACAGCCGAGCAGCTGGCCGCCCAACGCCGGGCCCTCGATCTCGATAGACCGCTGCCGTCCCAGTTCGCGAGCTGGGTGGGACGTTTCGCCCGCGGCGACTGGGGCACGAGCATCGCCAAAGGGCGTCCCGTGCGCGCCGTCCTCGGCGCCGCGTGGCCCGCGACGGTGCGGCTGGTCGCGCTGTCGCTGCTCTTGAGCTATCTGCTGGGCCTCGCCGTCGGTGTGGTGCAGGCAGCACGAAGCGGATCGCGAACCGACACGCTCCTGTCCGTCACGTCGGTGACGTTGTTCGCCATTCCCGGATACTGGTTGGCCCTCATGCTGGTCCTCGTGTTCACCTATTGGGCGCGGCTGCTGCCCGCATTCGGCGCCGCGGGATTCGATTCCGACTTTCTCACTGGTGGCGCTTTTATTGCCGACCGCCTCCGCCATCTCATTCTTCCACTCGCGACGCTCACCGTCATCGGGATCGGCGGCGTCGCCCGCTTCGTGCGCGGTGCGATGCTCGACACGCTGCATCAACCCTTCATCACGACCGCACGCGCCAAGGGACTGGCACAAGGGCGCGTGATCGGCCGTCACGCGCTGCGCAATGCGCTCACGCCGATCGTGATACTCCTGGGACTGTCATTGCCGGCGCTCTTCTCCGGCGCCGTGTTCGTCGAAGCGGTGTTCGCGTGGCCTGGCGTGGGCCGGGTGCTCGTCGAGGCGGTCCAGGCACGCGACTACCCGGTCGTCATGGCGGCCACGGCAGTCAGCGCGGTGCTGGTCGTGGCAGGCAATATGCTTGCGGATCTCCTCGCCGCCTGGCTCGACCCGCGCGTCCGGAGCGCCGCGACGTGACGCGACTCCTCAGAGATCGCCGCGGAGCGTTTGGAGCCATCGTGCTGCTCAGCGTCGTCCTCTGCGCGGCGGCTGCGCCGCTCGTCACGAGCGGAGCGCCGGCGGTGCAGCGCGACATCGTGGCTACCCGATTTGTCGCCCCGCTGTCCAGCGACGCGCACGGCGTGTTTCACCCGATTGGCACCGACCGATTCGGACGCGACGTCTGGACGCGCTTGGTCTATGGTGCCCGCATTTCCATGGGCGTCGGCGTGCTGTCGGTCCTCGTCTCTCTGCTGTTGGGGATCGCGATCGGCGCGGTCGCCGGCTACTGGCAGGGACCGATTTCCCTGACGCTGCTCGGATTGACCGACTTCGCGCTGTCGTTGCCACGCGTCGTCTTATTGCTCCTGCTCGCGGCGCTCTGGCAGCCCAGCACCGCACTGGTGGTCTCCGTCCTTGGCCTCACGGGATGGATGGGCATCGCACGGCTCGTACACGGAGAGGTGCGCACGCTCGCGGCGCGACCATTTGTCGAGGGGGCGGTCGCCGTCGGCGGCAGGCGTCTGCGCGTGCTCGCCAAGCACATCCTTCCCAACGCGCTGACTCCGGTGATTGTCGCGGCGGCACTCGGCCTCGGCAACGCGATCACGCTCGAGGGCGGGCTTTCGTATCTGGGACTCGGCGTGCAACCGCCGACGCCTTCGTGGGGCAACATGATGGCGTCGGGTCGTGATACGCTCGTCAACGCGCCGTGGGTGGCGATCGCACCCGGCGTGGCGCTCGTACTCGTGGTGATCGCGTGTGCGCTGCTTGGCGATGCGTTGCGTGATCAGCTCGATCCGAGCTTCCGCAGCGTTGCTTCGTGAATCTCGTGACCGCCTTCGAACGGATGCAACGTGTAAGGAATCCCGTGCTCGCGGAGCCGGGTTTCAGTGGCGGCGACGATCTTCGGCGTGAAGAGTTCATCGTGCGTGCCGTACACCAACGTGAGATGCGCGGTGCGCAGGCGCTCCGCCGCCTTTCGCTGCGTGAGGTCGAGATCCGGCGGCACCTCCCCGCCCCACACGATCAATCGATCGATCCGCGTCGATCCGAACGCCGCCCAGCGGCAGATCGTCGCTGACCCCTGGGAGAAGCCGAGCGCGGTGACGCGGGCTTTGGGAAGCTCGAGATCGCCGTACACCGCATCGAGGTAGTGGACGTAGTCATCGATCTCGTGGAGCCGGTCTTCCCGCGTCATCCAGCTGGCACCGACACGACGTTCGGCGGGACTGTCGGTGAGATAGAAGCGCGATAGACCCTCGGGGGCAACAACGCAATGTCCGAGAACCTCGAGCGACCGGAAGCGCTCGAGAAATCGGGACGCGAGTTGGCCGTATCCATGACAGACGATCCACACCTCACGCGCGCCCTGCAACGTTCCCACCGTGAAGTAACGCGCGGTCCGCGGCGTCGACAGGCTGTGTTCCTGCATCACGTCACCAGAATCGAGACGATCTCGTGTGGCTCCGCGACGAAGCGCACGATGCGACCGCGCTGCTCGAGCACGAGTGCCACGGCTTCGCGCTCGTCGGCGCGGACGCGATGCGCGGTCTTGATGCCGTCGCCGAAGCGCCAGGCGCCGGCCGTTTTGCGGCCGGTCGCGTTATAGCAGCGAAGCACCATCGGCGAACCGATTTGCGCGGGTTTGAGTGCCGAGAATACGAGACCCGCGCCCTCCAGGGCAATGTCGACCGGCGCCGGGGTGAGTCCCGCGGCATCACGCAACCAGAGAGCGGTGAGTGGAAGAAATGCCTCCTCCCAGAGATGCGGCAGGACATGTCCTCCCTCTACCTCAGCGACCGAGATCGTGGCCAACGCGAGCTCGATGCGCGTAGTGCCGAGACATTGGGCGCCGGGAATCGCCGTCGGCCAGGCGGCATGACCCGGCCGGGTCGGCAGATCGCCACGAGAGAGATCTCCGATCGCGCGCAGCAGCGTAATCAGGAGATCGCCTTTCGCAGTCCATTCGTATTCGAAGAACGCCGGCGCGAAGACCGCGAGCCCCCGGCTGCCCCGCGCCATGGCGACGAACCGCTGCGCCGGCGCCGTGCGCACCGGCGTCTCGCGCGGATACGCTGCCGGGTCGGCCGTGACCGCCGGCCGCTCGACCGTCCCAAATGCCCCGCCCGCGAGCGCGCTGGCGCCCGCCAGCGCGGTCGGCACGCGAGCGCGCAGCCGATGGCGCTGATTGCGATTGTCGATCTCGAGAATCGTGCGAACCATCGGACTGTCCGCGTGCAGTTGTACGATCAGCCGCGCATCGATGCCGCGCGTGATTTCAAAACGCGCTTCCAGAGCCGCGACCAGCGGACCTCCCGCGAGACGCCTCACGGCAATCGGTCCGGCACTCAGCTTCACGCGGTCGCGGGCCGGAGGACAGTACGTGTACGCATCGCCGGCGTCGCCTTCATCCTCGAGACGCAGCAGATCGACATAACGTTCCTCGCGGCGGCGATCGACGAGCGTCAGGGCTCCATTCGACTCGAGCGTCACCTCGACGAAGCGATTCTGCAAAGAACGACCGCGGACGCGAACGTCCTCGCCTTTGCTCACGGGCGCCGGCACACCGACAGTGAGCGTCGCGAGCCCAAGGCCCGGGACAGTCGGCGCGCGAAACGCGATGCGAACCTGATCGACTTCATCCTGATCGGGATAATGCCGCGATGCATCGATGCGCTCCTCCATCACGCGCTGCGCGAGCACCTGTACGGGAATCGACCGGCCATCCGCACCGAATAATGAGAAGAGTCGATAACCCGGCCCTTCTCTCGGTGCGCGGCCCGCTGTTGGCGGTCCCACCAGCACGTCGCGGCGAAAAAACGTCACGTCTGCGATCGTGACCCCGACACGCGGCCGAGCCGCGGAATTCCAGAGCACGAGCCCCGGCTCCGCAGTGCCCGCACGCTCTCGCGCAGCGTCCGGATCGTGGCCCACGAGGCGGTGCAGCGAGACGCGTGTCAGCTCCCCAGCGTACGCGGTCACGTCCGTCAACCGGCTGTCGGCCTGCGTGGCGACCCCGTCGGCGGTAGTACCGGCAATCGTATCGTGGAATTGGGTGTGGATCAGCGCGCGCCATCCGGTTTCGAGCAATGCCCTGGTATCGATCCCGCCGGCGTAGCGCGCCAGCGCCACCAGCGGCTCCGCGATTCGCTCGAGGCGCAGCTCGGCGACTCCGTGGCGACGCTTGAAGGGCGCACGCGTGCCGTGCACACCCTGGAGGGTCCAGGTGTAGCCGTACGACCACCGCAGCTCGCCTGCGATTGGCTGCGCCGGTGTGCTCTCGGCGGCCTGGAAGAACTCGTCGAGCCGCGACACGCGAAACGCACTCGCCGGCTCGAGCTCGGCCAGCACGTCGCGGAGACGCGCGAGCGCCGGATGCGGCGCGTGGTGATCGGCCCCGATGAACACTGGGATGTGCTTGCCGGCGGCGCGTTGCACGAGTGCGGCACGGACTTCGGTCCAGATGTCGGGGAGACGCGCGCCCCCGCCAGGTAACGCCGCGCCGATCTCGTAGCCTTGCGGCGGCAGGTGCCAGAGCAGCAAGTCGTGGGCGTTCGAGCCGCTCCACCGGTAGAAATCGCGATCCTGTCCCGGATCGCCACCGAGGCCGCGCCACAGTACGCCATACTTGATGCCGAACTCGCGCGCGAGACTGGGCACGACCGCCGGGTGACCGAAGGCGTCGGGCGAGTACAACACGTCCAGCCGTCCGCCCAGCCGCTCGGCATCAGCCGCGCCGAGCAAGAGGTTTCTGATGAGGGACTCACCGGAAGGAATGAACTCGTCGGCCAGGACGTACCAGGGGCCGACTTGGAGCCGCCCGGTTTTGACGAGTGCCTTGATCTCGCTGTCGCGCTCGGGCCGAGCACGCAGGTAGTCCTCGACGAGAATGGTCTGCCCATCGAGCAGGAAGCTGCGAAATCCGCCGTCCGCCTGGAGCCGTTCCAGCAACACGTCGAACATTGCCACGAGCCGCGCGTGAAACGCGGCGCGCGGCAGGTACCACTCGCGATCCCAGTGAGTATGCGGGATCAGATGAAATATGTACGACGTCACGGCTCGAGCTTCGAGATGTCCGCGAGGCTCGACAAGTGCACGTGTGCCACGCGCCGGCCGCGACCGAGCAGCGCGCGCACGTCACCGCGCGCCTGCGCCGCGTGCAACGCACCGAACGTCAGTCCCATTTCAGGGATGGCGATGTCGTCACTGGTCTCGACCGTAATCACGAGGAAGAGACCGGTATTCGGGCCGCCTTTGTGCAGCTGACCCGTCGAGTGCAGATAGCGCGGGCCGATGCCGAGGGTCGTCGCGCACCGAAGCGTTCGGCCCCACGCGGCGCGCAGGCGTTGAAGTTGGTCGAGCACTTTCGCGGTCGGCGGCAGATAGGCAAGAATGGCGAGATAGTCGCCGGCTGTGGCGCTGCGCCGCAGGCTGGCTGGTGACAACGTCTCGATCGGTTCGACGACGGCTCGCGGCTCTCCCGCGGCAACCAGCTCTGCGCGCGCCAGCCGCTTTGCTTCTTCGACGTCCGGTTGGTCGAATGCGTTGACGCCGAGACGTTCGCAGAGTGCCTTGGTTGCGTACTCCCAGCGCAGAAACTCGCGCCCGAGGTCGAGCGGGTCGGCCGAGAACTCTGCTGAGCCGACCGTCTGAAGATCCGGCAACGACGCATCGAGGGGATCGTCGACGATCGGCACGACACCGCGGCCGTCCTTCCCCGAGCTTTCCCCGATCAGTTGCTCGACCCAGTGCGCGAGTGCGCCGACCTGGCGCGGCGGCGCGAGCCGCAATTTGTCACGACCCGACTTGGCACGATCGGCGATCGCGCTGCCGAGTCGTTCCGCGGCGGCAACGTCCACGCGTCCCGTCCGCTCGAGCAGCGCGCGACCGTCCACGCCCATGAGGGCGGCGGGCAGCATGCCGATGGCGGTCAGCGCCGAGTAGCGGCCACCGATACCGGGCGGATGAGGGATGACGGCTCGAAAACCGCGCTGCCGCGCGATAGTGTCGAGCGGGCTGCCCGTTTCCGTGATGGCGATGAACTGGTCGGGGCGAGCACACGCCACGAAGTGATGGCAGAAGGCCAGCGTCTCGACGGTGTTGCCCGACTTGCTCGCGACGAGAAACAAGGTCCGCCCCAGCTCGTCGTCGGAGACGGCGGCGCGCACGGCCGCGGGATTCGTGCTATCCAGCACCCGCAGCGTGCGCGCTTCGAACGCGCTGGCGAGCACGTCCGCGACCAGGCTCGATCCGCCCATCCCACAGACGAGCGTGCGGTCGAGACCGTCGGCTCGGACCGATGCGGCCAGTGCCGTGTACCCATCCCACTGCGCGAGCGATTGCTCCGGCGCGCGCATCCATGCGAGCAGATTCATTGGCGGCGAAACATAACGAGGTTAGGTTAGCCCCGGGTGCGCCGAAAATGATTCCGCTCAGTCGTTCCGCCCGCGTGCTCGTGGTCATCGCCGCCGTCTCGTTCGTGGTCATGGCCCTGCTGTACGCTTTCCCGTCGCACAACCGTCAGACCTTGCTCGTGACCACGGACGTGTGCTGGGGCTGGGCGGCGGCATTGGCGGCGTTCTGCTGCTTCAACACCGCCGGCCGTGTCACCCCCGCCGAGCAACGCCGCACCTGGCGCTGGATCGGCGCGGGGTGCGCCTCGTTCTTCGCCGGCGCGCTGGTGTGGACGTATTACGACTTCTGGCTGCGCGCCGCACCGCCGTACCCATCGCTCGCCGACGCCGGCTTCCTCGGCATCTACGTCTGCTTGATCGTGGGCATCGTCACGCTGGTCCGCGGCCAACCGACCCGCCGCACCGATCCCGAGCTGATCCTCGATACGGTGCTCGTGACCTTCACCGTCGGTGCGTTGGCATAAGAGTATCTGCTGGAACCGCTGCTTGAGGGAGCGACACCCCGCTCGACTGCCGGACTCCTCACCAGCATCGGCTGGTCGATTGGCGGGATCGCGGTGCTCTGGATGGTCCTGATCCAGATGCTGCGCCGAACGGTGTTCCCAGTTGCGACCGCCGCGTTGGTGCTTCCCGGTATCGTGGCCTTGGCAATCGGCAATCTCGTCTACGCCGTCGTCGCGCTCGGTGGCACGTATCAACCCCCGGCGGCCCGCTCGATCTCACGTGGGATGCCGGCCTGTTGATGATCGCGGCGGCCGCGGCGCTCGCGCCCCATCGTGCGCTCCAGCTCGAGCGCGACCGTGCGACACCCACATCCGGCCTGACCGCGCGCGTCGTGGCATTGATCGTCGGTCTCGCCGGCATGAGTGGTATGGCAATCGTGGGGATCGTGCGTCCGGAACCAGGCGTCGATGTGGCGATTCTGAACTTCCTGAAGCGACGTGGCATGCACGCAGTTGCGGTGGGAGACGGGGCCGACGCCTTGCGGGCGCTGCGGCGCGAGCACTTCGACGTCATCGTGTCTGACGTGCGAATGCCGGGGATGAGCGGGGGGGAGTTCCTCGAACGACTACGGCGCGATTACCCCGCGATGGTGAATCGCCTCGTGTTCACGACGGGAGATACTTTTGCGGCCGACACATCCGAATTGCTACGCGACTCCGGCCTGCCCTCGCTCGTGAAACCCTACGATTTCGCGCAGTTGGAAGACCTGCTGCGCGAGGTAGCTAAAACCTCGGCTTGAGCGTCAGCTCCAGATCCGAGCGTCCGATGCCATTGGCCGTCGGCGCCAGCGAGAACCGCAACGGCTCGGCATCCACTGCCAGCGCATCGAGCACCTGTTCCGATACCGTCAGCTCATAGTCTCCCGGCCTGACCCCCATCAGATAGAATGCCCCGTCATTGAATGTGACCAGCGTCCGGCGCGCACCGCTACGGCGATCCGTCAGGAACAGCGTGACCGCGGCGACGCCAGCCCCGTTCCGTACCACACGACCCTCGATGATCCCCGATTCCACCACCGGAATGTCGAGACTGCGAAAGCGATTGGGGCCGGGCACAATGCTGGTACGCGCGAACAGCGGCACCAGCAGCGGCGACTCGAGCGAGAGCGAATCGAGGCTGACGATGACCGGCTCGAACGGCACCAGATCCCACACGTGATATGAGCCGTCCGAATCGCTGCGGGCGGAGAGCGATCCGATCAGTACTCGCGCATTGATGATTGGCGGCTCTCCCGGGTCACGAATGCCATTGGCGTTCTCGTCGAGGAACACGTGGCCGGTGAGGCCGGAGCGCTCCACCGACGGACCGGGTGCCACGCCGAGGCGGTCGGTGCGGCGGTCCCAGAGAACGGAGCCCTGTACGAATTGGCTGCCGCTGATCGGCTGACCTGGGGGAGCAATGAACGAAGTCACGGCTCGGACGGCCGGGAAGTATGATGTCAGGGTCAGGGAATACGTCAGTCCCTCGGCACCGCGTTGCCAGCGGGCGCCGAGCTCCAGGCGCATGCCGTGGGTAACCGGCCGTGCGGCGAACGCAGCCCATGAGACGAGTCCGGAGCGGCGCTCGATCTCCGTCGTCGTGCGCAGCAACATCTGGCTCAGGAACCCACCCCAGCGCGGCCGGGGCAGCATGAACGTCGCCAGCCCGGCGAATTTTCGATCGCTTCCACCGCCTCCAAGCGACCCGTGCTCCAGGCGCACGTAGGGCAGAAAGCGGACTTCGTCGGTCTGAATCGAGGCGTCCACTTGGGCCCGGGTCAATGCTCCGGCATCAGTGCTGATGTGGTCGACGCGACCGTTGAAGAAGAACAATCCGGTGGCGCTATGTGGCCGCAGGAATCCGGAGAGCGACCACTGCCCGCGACGGCCAGGGGTGAATACCACTGGTGCGGTGTCGTGCGCGAAATGCTCGTACTCGCCTTCGATCCGCAAATCGACGGATGGCTCGTACCGCAGCGCCCCACTCACCAGACCGGACCCGACGAGCTCGCCCTGCACTGCCCACGAATTGCTCGGGTTTCCGACGACTGACGCGTAGGGATGGAATCGATCGGCCACCGAGTCCCGCCAGAACTGATCGATGCCGCCCTGAAGCGTCCAGCGCCGCGTCGCACCGTAGCGGAGATCGAGATTCGCTGTCGCCCGGCACGTGACTGCCGGGGCGGGACATTGGCCCACAGAGAGCCCGTACTCGAACTGGCTGGCCGGAAGCAGCTCGGCCAACACGCGGTAGGTGCGGTTGAACTCGCGGATCTCGCCGAACGGTCCATAGGCGACGAAGTCGACCGGGTTCTCGCCGTATCGCACGGGAAGATCGATGGCGAAGCGGCCTGTCGCGTCGGTCGAATCGTAAGCCACGAGATCGCCGCCGCGATATGCCTCCACGGACCATCCAGGCTGTAGTGTGCCGGCGTAGCGCAGAGATCCAAGCAGTGACGGGCGCACGAAGGGCGCATTGGTAATCGCGAAGCCGCGGAGGGCGCGGACGCGGGGTCCTGTGGATGGCGCATCGCCGAGCCGCAGTTGTTTCACCCAGCGGTTCTCCCGCCAGACGCCATTCCACGATCCATCGACGTGAACAACTCCCGCCTCAGCCGGACCAACGCTCTGCGCCAGCATCTCGAGCGAGCCGCCGCCCACGTCAGCACCCAGTCCCACCCCGTACGTCGAGCCTGCAACGGGATCGGTGGAAGGCGAGAACAACGAGTAGTCGACGACCACACCGTCCCAACCGGGGCGTTCGAGGCCGAGCGTGACGTCGGCCCGCATACTCTCGGGACGGCGCAGGTACGCTTCGCGCGCCGCCTCGCGCTGCAACCGGCGGGCGATGGGCAGACTGCTCGGATCCACGACCGTTGCGGTGAGATCGGACCAGTCCACCGAGAACATGACGCCGAGCAAGTCGCCCAAGCGTTCGCTGCCGACGTACAGCTCAGAAGACTCGAAGCGAATGAACTCCGGCTCGATACGGACGCGGTGATCGCCGTACTGCATCGTGTCACTGCGGACGTCGATGACGATACGGCGATTCCCAGGATCGACGGTCGCCTCCAGCCGTCCGTCCGGCGTGAGCCGGTGGCGGATCTCGACCAACTGGAAGAACTGCGAGAGTGGAAGCAAGACCTCGGAGCGCACCCGATACGCCTGCACTGTCGTTCCGGTGATGCGGCCGATGCGCAGATCGATGACGACGGGTTCGGGCGCCGTGTCATGGGCAACCCGAGCGAGTGCTATCGAAGCAGACGCGTGAAGTTCTGGAACGACGGCACCGAGGGTAACCGCGGCCAGCAGCGCGACCCCTCGGATTGGAAGCATCGCCTACTGGTAGACGAGCGACACGATGACAGTCCCTTTGTAGATCCCGGGCTTCGCCGCAGCGGCAGGGCTCACGGTGCCACCGATCCAGATGTACATGTTTGGATTCGCGGGCGGACCGAGCCGGCCCACCGTCCCAACAGCGGGATTGAACGCCGTCGCGGTGGCGGGATTGTTATTCGCCCGGTTCCAGCGCGCCGCTATCGCGTTGAACGTGATCGGCATCGTGGAGCCCGGCAGCGCTTGAATGTTCGTCAGGGTCGTGGGAAGGGTGAACGTAATAATTACGAAGGCGTTTCCGCTGCCGCGGACTTGCCATTCGCCGGCATTCGCCGCGGTCGGCTGCACGGTCGTCGAAACACCTCTGATCACGGTGCCGAATCCCAGATTCCACAGCGTGGTGATCGTCATGCCCACAGTGACCACAACGGCGTCGGCCGTGATGCCCGCGCTGGGCGTCTGCGCAACCGCACGCCCCGCCAGCCCAGCGCCGCAGAGCGCCAGCAGCAGCGACGCCCCGCGGCCATGTGTCAGGGCACCACCACCTGAACCGAATCGCGAACGGCCGGCGCCTTGAGCACCACCGTCGGATCGAGATCCTCCCGTTCCGTCACCACTTCGTAGCGCAGCCAATAGCGACCGCGCCCGAGTCGCGAAGGAGAAATGAGGTTCACGAGACGCGGCTCCATCGTGATGTACACGCCGATGGGGGACTGATAGGAATCGAGAACACGGCCTGCGGAATCCATCAGCGTCTGGCGAATCGTGCCGATGAACGCGGCATTGCCGCGCCGCTCGAGCCGTGCCCGCGTGACGAGCGAGTCGGCGACGATCTGCGCGCGCAGCTGTGAGAGCGCGAGACCCGTGGTGACCGGGCCCTTGCGATAGTTCACGCCGATGATCGTGCGAACCTCGAGCGTGAGACCAACCTGAATCGCCGTCGTGTCCGTGACGCCGGAAATCGGCACCCGACCGGCCTGCGCCGCGATCACCATCCGCAGCCAGTATTCGCCGTCGGCAAGCCCGGCGGGCGGGCGCGCGAGCAGCCGCACCGTCTGCCGTTCCCGCGGTCCCACGGTCAGACGACGGGGAAATGCCTGAATCCACGCGAGCGCCGATGGCAGCGTCGAATCCGGCACATCCACTGTGCGCAGCGCGATCGCACCGGTCGAATCGGTCACCGGATAGCCGAACATCGTGGAGATTGCGACCTCCACCGGTTCGGTGCCCGGGTTGTAGAGGAGAACCGAGCCGCTGCGCAGGCGGTGATCGATGAAGACGGCGTGGGGCGCCACCATGACGCCCTGTGCGGCGAGCGCCACGCAGTTGACCGTGAGGATTGCGGCCAGAGCGAACGCGCGTCTCACGGCAGCACCGTCACGTTGAGCGTGAGCGTCCCCGTGTAGGCGCCGGCCCGCTGATTCGTCGCGGGATTGGCCTTGCCGCCCACGAAGACGGATCCGCGGCCGTTATTCGATAACGTGGCGGTGAACGACTGCTTCGGATCAAACCCCACCTGACTCCCGATCGACTGTGATTGCGAGTAGCCCGCATCGCCGGCGCCAAAACTCAGCGGCATCAACGCCCCACTCGGGCCGGTCATGGCAACCGGCAGGACGAAGGACAAGAGCACCCGGCTGTTGTTCGGCCCGCGAATGTCGAACTGGCCGCTATTGGCGGGATCGGTCCGCAGGATGATGCGTGGCACTCCGGGAAGCACGGCACCGAACGTCAGCCCGCGCACACCCGTGACCGTGAGCGGCCGCTGTGCATGCAGCGGCACGCCGAGCAGCAGCGCTCCGATCAGCGCGACCGATACCCGCTTCATGTGTTGAGTGCGTCTGCTTGCGACAGCGCCGGCAGAGGAGTCAGAGTCCCCTGCCGGCGCGCCATCAGCTCGACGCCAATTTCCAGTCGCTTAGTAGACCACCGTCATGGTGATCGTACCTGTGTACGTGCCCTGCGCCTGGTTCGTGGCGGGGGTCACGCGCGCGCCCACCCAAATATAGAGCAGGCCCGCCGCGCTCAGCGTCGCAGCATTGCTCGCGCCGGGAACAAACCCGATGCCGCTGGTTTGCAGGTTGTTGTCGGCGCGAACGGCGGCATAGCTGTCGATCGGCAGCGTGTTCGAACCCGAGGACAGCGTGGCCGGCAAGGTGAACGAGAGTGTGACGCCAGCGTTCGCCTGTCCGGTAACATCGAACCGGCCGGCGTTCGTCAGATCCGCCGTCGCCACGGTTTTGTTCACGCCCGGGAAGACGTTGCCGAAATTCAACTGCTGGGCGCCATTTACGTTGATCGGCGTTAAGACCGTCGCCGTCGCCGTGATGCTGGCATTGTTCGTCTGCGCCTGGGCAACCGTACCCGTGACAACGAGTGCGGCGACAGCCAAGGTCAGCCTCGTGATGGTGCGCATCTCTTCTCCTGTGTGGTGTCGAGCTTTTTGGCAGCTGGAGGGCCATTCGGCTCCTCCGTCATTCTAGAGCCAAGGAATGGCAAGGCTTATGCCAGCCGCCCGTTTCTTGGGCACCGTCAAATTTCTTGACGAAACCAGCCCAAAAAGCGGAAGCCAAGATAGGACTGAGGGTTACACAAAGCAATAGAAAGATGGTGTAAATATTCTCAACACTCTTTGCAGCGTAACAGAGAAGTTGAAAACGCGCAAATCATGCGTTGATAACCAGTTACCGATAACCGCGATGTGGTACAGGGTCTGCATTAGGGGGAGGGCGAAACCAGGTTCGACCCTCACACGGAGTAGGCAATGCGGTGGACGATCGGTAAAGCAGTCAGCGTGGCGACAGTGGCTCTTCTGGCCGTGTGCTTGCCGCGCACCGCAGAAGCCCAAGCGCGTGGCACCCTGCAAGCGACCGCCACGGTCGTGGATACGCGTCAGGGGTTCGAGGCACTCTCGATGGTCCGGCAGGTCGTGCAGAACGACTCGCGCGCTCAGAGCACTGAGCTGGTCACGAGCGTGGCTCAGGTTTCCGAAGTCCGCGCGCCGGGGGCGCGCGCGGTGGTGGTCACCGTGGACTACTCGCGCAACTAGTTAGACGCCGAGCCGCTGGCGCAGCGCCGGCGGCATCAGCGGAATGGCGTATTTCACGGGGACCGAGAGCGCGAATCCCGGTCCTTGTCGCAACCCGGCGCGATGTACTGAAATCACCTCTCCATCGGCGTTGAACACCGGGCTTCCGGACGAGCCCCCGGTCGTCATGCCGTCGAACTGAATCAGATCCGGCGTCACGCGCGACAGAATTCCGGCCGTCATCGAGGTTCGCACCACCGACGCCCGATCGCGCGCGAACCCGGATCCCGCCGGATACCCGATCAAGGCAGCGGGCTCGCCCTGCCGCGCTTTCGAGCCACCCCAGTCGATCGCCGAGAGATACGAACCCTGATAGCCGCGGATTTTGATGAGTGCGACATCGCGCTCGCGCGACGTGGCGATGATATCGGCGTACCGGCCGAGCGATTGGTCCGCCATCGTCACCCACACCGTGTCGGCCTCGGCGTGCGTCGAATCCGCAACGACGTGCCAATTGGTGAGCATGTAGCCGTCGGCGCTGATGACGAAACCGGTGCCGTCGTAGCGATCACCGCCCAGGGCTACCGTGACGAGGCCGACCGCACCCTGGTTCTGTTGCGCCATCCCCGCGAAGTCGGTTCCCCGAATCGCGCGCATCTTGGCGTCGAGACTCGCCGCCTGGCTTTCCGCCGTTGCCACAGCCCGCCGCAAACTGTCGAGCGACTCCTGTGACGGTGCGCGACGCTCCGCGGCGGCGAGCTGATCGCGCATGCGTTGCAGGTCGCGCTGGCCTTCTTGACGCTGGGATTCACCGGCCGCGAGCTGCTGTCCCAACGCCTGCTGCGCGCGATCGAGCGCCACTTGAAGCTGAGAGGTACGCGACTCCGCGGCCGCGAGCTGCACGCGCAGGCTATCGACTTGGGCTGCGGGCGCGGCGGCCGCACGCGCGGCCGTCAACTCACGGCGCAGCCGGTCGCCCTCCGCTCGAGCGGAATCCGCGGCGGTGCGCATGGCCTCGTTTGTATGCTCGACCTGGCGCGACAGCAGCCAATAGACGCCGTACACGCCGCCGACCAGGAGCAGGATGAGCACGCTGACGATGGCCGTTAACCAACGAATCTTCCGCCGCGAATCCTTTCCGACCTCTTCGGCGACTGCGCGCATGAAGGCCGTGGATCCGCGCCCACCCTTTTTGCGCTCTTCCCGCGCCTTTGCCAGCGCCTGTCCGATCAGTCCGACGACGGTTTTCTGACCGAGCGCCGCTCTCTGGGGCGCCGTACCCATCCCCTCGACGAGCAGCACCGGCCCGCCCTGGCCGAGCATGATCTTGTCGCCGAGCCGGATAGGCATCGGCTTGCTGATCCGTTCGCCGTTCAGGTAGGTGCCGTTCTTGCTTTCGGCATCTCGCACGACCAGACCGCCGGTCGCGCCGACCGTGAGCTCGGCATGAATCCGCGACACGATCGTGTCGTTGGCTGCGACGGGTTGGACTTCGCACTCTCTTCCCCGCCCCAGTCGGATGCGGGTGCCGCGCGCGTCGTACCGCTTGCCGGTCGCGGTCGCCAGCAAAGTGACGCCATAGGCGCGCACCTCCGCCGGCGCTGCCCGGATCCCGGGATGCTCAGGAAGCGTCGCGTCGAGCGAACCAGCGATCGCGGCCACGCGGTATTCGGGGCCGGACTCACCGAGACGAATCACATCGCCCTGGGAGACCGGCGTGGGCCCGGTGATGCGGTTGCCGTTGAGATACGTGCCGTTGCGGCTTCCCAGGTCGGCGAGCAGCCAGGCGTTGCCTTCAACGCGCAGCTCGGCGTGGCGGGCCGAGACGACCTTCGCGGCGTCGCCATGCACCGTGACCGTTGCATCCGCCTCGCGGCCAAAACGCACGGGCGAGCCGCGGGATTCCGCGACCGTCTCACCCGAGGCCCGATCGACCAGCCTCAGAACTTCAGCCCCGAGCCACGACGATCCTTCAACTGGCGGCGTGGGGTCGGAGAGCGACGCTTGACGCGACCGCGCCGTTCGGTCAGTCCGCGACGCTCGACCAACACGATATTAGCGCGCTGCCGTCGCTCGATGATGCGCCGATCCAGTCCGGTCCGCCGATCGGGCCGCACCCGGCGCTCCAGGCGATGGCGCTGATCGAAGGGCTGCCGGTCGTCCATGCGACCCAATTTGGGACTCGCGTGTGATTCGTGCCAGCCAAACGCAGTCGCTACATTTCCCGCCCGTGACGTCGACGAGCCCACCGACCGATCTACTTGACGAGGCGCGGCGCGCGCTCGAGCCTGCCTTTCGGCTCGACAACCTGGTCGCGCTATCCGCCGAGCGCGCGCTCTATCATGGATGGGATCGCGTGTTGAAACGTCCGGTGGCTGTCCGCGTCCATCTGGGCGCCGCCGGCAACCCGGGACGCGCATGGTTTCTGCGCGAGACGGAGACGCTCGCGGCCCTCGATCATCCCGCGATCCGACACGTGTACGCCGCCGGAGAGATGGGGACGTTCGCCTATCGCACGGCCAACTGGGTCGAGGGGGAGAGTCTTGCGGACGCGCTGCGGCGTGGCCCGCGCCCGATTCCGCAGTCCATGTCGTTGATTCGCGACTTGTTGTCCGCCTTGGAGCACGCGCACGCGCGCGGCATCATCATGCGCCGCATCGGGCCGTCGACGCTGATGATCAATACGGGCGGCCAAGGCGTCATCACCGATCTGCGCTATTCGAATTGGTGCCTGCCGTACCTCGAGGCCCCGGCTACCGACGATCCGACAACGGCGTTCATGGCTCCGGAGGTGCGAGCGGCCGAACCGGGCGACCCCTCGAGCGACGTGTACACGGCGAGCGCGAATATCTACGCGGCCCTCACCGGCATGCCTCCGGATCTCGATCCGGGTCGCATCAAGCCACCGCGCCAGCTGCGTGCGGCGATACCGGCCGCCGTTGAGCGCGTGATCGTGCGCGGACTTTCCGCGACTCCCAGGGAGCGCTACTACACGGCGACCGAAATGCTCGAGGATTTCGTCAGCGACGCCGGGACGTTCCAGGTGCCCGCCGCCGCACCGACCGTGACCGAATCGGGATTCGAGCGCCGGCTGCGGCGCGCGCTGGGCGACGACTACGAATTGCTCGAGGAGATCGGCACCGGCGGGTTTGGACGCGTGTATCGCGCCCGGGATCTCGCGCTCGAGCGCGACGTCGCGATCAAGGTCCTGCATCCTTCACTCACCGCCGACCCCGGCGTCCTGGAGCGGTTCCGGCGCGAAGCGCAGCTCGCCGCACGGCTCCGCCATCCGAACATCGTCAGCATCTACGACATTATGGGCCGGGCGGGACTCACCTGGTACTCGATGGAATACGTCCCCGGCTCGAACCTCGGGCAGGTTGTGCAGCGGCACGGCACCCTCTCGCTCGAGCAAACCGAGCGCTTGCTCAAAGAGGGCCTCTCCGCGCTCGAACACGCGCATAGCGTCGGGCTGATTCACCGCGATCTGAAACCTGAAAACATGTTGATCGAGCCGGATGGGCGGCTACGCATCACCGATTTCGGACTCGCCTTGGCGCTACGGGGGGGAGCGCGGTTCGGCGGCGCGACGTCGCGCAGCGGGACGCCGCAGTTCGCCGCACCGGAACAGCTCCTCGGCGAGCGCGTGGATCAACGCGCCGACCTCTATTCGCTCGCGGCGACGATCTACTTCGCACTGCTCGGCCGTCCGCCGTTCAGCGGCAAGACGCCGGAGCAGATTCTGGCTCGCCAAACGACGGACGACGTGCCTCCGCTCAACACCGAGCGCCGTGACGTTCCGCGTGAGCTCGAGGACGTACTGCGACGCGCGTTGCGCAGCGATCCGAACGAGCGGTTCCATTCGGCGGGGGCGTTCAACGCCGCAGTGAGGGGGGCGCTGGGCGGCTTCCTAAGACGACTGGCCGCACTGTTCCGGCCGGATAGTTAAGCCGGCGCTGGCGTTCCGGGTGCCAACGGGTGATGTTCGAGATAACCCGCAAACGGGAGTGGCCGATGCGCCTGCGTTACGGTTTGTTCCTCGCGTTCACGGTTGCGTGCGGCTCCAGCACCTCATACTCCTCCAGTCCTCCGCCCGCACCGCCGCCAGGGCCCCCACCTCCCCCTGCGCCACCTCCCCCGATCACGTCGGACGTCTCAATCGCCGAATACCGCTATGGGCCCGATACGGTGAGGATCAAGACCGGAAATGCCGTAAAGTGGACCAATATGGGAACGTACGGGCACACGGCCACGGCTGACGGGGGTTCGTTTGACAGTGGCACGCTCGGCCCGCCCGGTGTGGATTCGTACGGCAACCCGACGTCGGGGGCGAGTTATAGCAAGACATTTGGAATGCAGGGATCGTTCCCCTACCACTGCACGGTGCACCCGACCGTGATGATGGGCGTCGTGATCGTGACGCCTTAGCGGCTCACCGCCAACGGAAGATCCGCAGTGCGACGACAAAGCTGACGGCGCCCCACGCGATCACGATTGCGAGTGGGACGCTCAGCGTTGCGAGCGCCGCGCCGTCGATCATGACCGCGCGCAACGCGTCGTTCAACGCGGTCAGCGGCAGCGCCTTGACGAACGGGATCATGGCGTCGGGGAAGCGGGAATAGGAGAAGAAGGTCCCCGACAGGATCCACATCGGGAGCATCACGAGGTTCATCAATCCCGACACGCCCTCGATCGTCCGCGCCCGGCTCGCGACGAGCAGTCCCAGTCCGGCGAAAGCAAACGCGCCCAAGATTGCGACGCCGCCCAGCGTCGCGAGCGAGCCGCGGACCGCGACGCCGAACATCAGCCATCCGAATCCTACCAGAAAAGCGATCTCGACAATCAAGAACACGAGGCGCGAAAGAATGAAGCTCAGGAGGTAATGGCTGCGTTTCATCGGCGTCGCCATGTACCGCTTGAGCAACTTCTTCTGACGCGCTTGCACGACGGAGAACCCGACGCCCCAGATGCCGCTGCCCAGCAGATTCATGCCGAGCAGGCCGGGAATCAGGAAATCGATGTAGCGTGACCCCGGCGCGACGACACGATCGTCCCGAACCGCCGCGACGTCCTTTCGGCCGCGCGCTCGCTGCACGACTTCATCCACTTGGAGGCGCGCGAGCCCGCTCTCGGTGCGGGTGGTATCGTATCGATAGACCAGCGGATCGCCCGGCACGATGAGCAACGCGATGCGGCCGGTCCGCAGACGAGTGCGTGCGGTCGCGCTGTCGAGCACGGTCGCGATGAGTCGCGGTGATGCATCGAGCACGGCCACGAGCGCGCGGTCCCCCGGTCCGGCAGTGACGCCGACCTGCAGCTTGGCGGGGCCGGTGTTCCGAAAGGCGAGACCGAGCGCAAACGCCAGCACAATCGGAAACCCGAAGACCCAGAACACCGCTTCGGGTTCGCGGTAGAACTCGCGCATGCGCGCGAGCGCCAGCTGGAACATCGGGTGCTCACGTATCACGGAGCTGCCGACCCGTGAGCGCGACGAAGACGTCATCGAGCGTCGCGTGGTGCGTGGTGAGCGAAGCGAGCTCCAGACCGCGCTGCTGGAGCAACGTCAACAATGCCGGGAGCGTCCGATGCAGCTCGACCGCAGTAACGCCACTCAGGCCTCGCAATGCATCCATCAAATCATCGGGCGTTCCATTGATGAGCGCGAACTCGACCACATGCTCGGCGCCGAGCGATGCGATGAGCGCGCGCGGCGTGCCCAGCGCGATCACTTTTCCGTGATCCATGATCGCAACGCGGTCGCACAGACGCTCCGCCTCTTCCATGTAATGGGTCGTGAGCAGCACCGTGCCGCCGGCGGCGCGGAAGCCCCGAATGATCTCCCAGAGCTGGCGCCGCGAGTGCGGATCGAGGCCGGTGGTCGGCTCATCGAGAAACAACAGCTCGGGCTTGCTCACGAGCGCGCAGGCGACCGCCAGGCGCTGCTTTTGCCCTCCCGACAAGGTCGCGACGCGCGCTCGCCGCTTTTCTTCCAGCTCGACGAGCGCCAGCACTTCGTCCACCGTGTGCGATTGACGATAGAATGAGCGGAACACCGCGAGTGTCTCTGCGACGGTGAGCTTGTCGGCGAGCTGCGTTTCCTGCAGCTGAATGCCCAGCCGCTCGCGCAGCGCGCGTCCTGCGGCTCCTTCACGCCACGGCGTGCCGAGGATCTCGACGTCGCCGGTGTCCTGCGGCGTCAACCCCTCGAGGATTTCGATGGTCGTGGTCTTGCCCGCCCCGTTGGGACCGAGCAGGCCGAAGCACTCGCCGCTCGCCACGGTCAAGTCGACGCCGGCGACCGCCACGACGTCGCCGAAGCGCTTGGAAAGCGCGCGACAGCTGATGGCTAGGATGGCTTTTTCTCTGCGGGTTTTTCGGGCTTGGCCTCGTGCGCCATCTTGAGCGCCTGATCGAGCTGCATCGTCAGACTGGTCATCCCATCGCCGAGCGCGCGAATCTTCATGTTGAGGCCGGTCCCGGCGCGGCCGGCGACGATGGCGAGCTGGCCGGCAACATCAGGCAGCGTCCCCAGGTTGCTGGTGAGCGCGCGCTGCCGCATGTGCGATAAGTCGCGCGCGATGTTTCCGCAGATGCCATCGACGATCTTCGGTTTAGCCGCGCGATTGGATTCGAGCTCCGCAACCAGCTTCCTCACGTGATCCAACGAGCGGACGTAGCCTTGCAGCTCTTCGATGCGGCGGATCTGATTCGGGGATTGTTTCTCGGCCACGCCTAATCTCTGGGCGCAAGCGCGTCAGTGCGGGCGCGGCCGTCGATGAGCGACAGCGGTGTCACGCCGAGCAGCACGCCCAGCGTCGGCGCGATGTCGACCGTGTTCATGCGTCCCGCGTAGGTCCCGCGATTGATGCCGCGGCCCCAGAAAATAATCGGCACATGCGCGTCGTCATCGGAGGGCTGGCCGTGCATCGCGATGAGCGAGCTGCCCGGATCCCAGATCGAACCTGGCTGTAGCGTCACGGTGAGCACAACGCCCGCGTCCGGCGAAAGCTGATGCAGCCAGCGCCGCGCAATCGGGTCGGACGCGGTATCCGCTCGTGCCAGGTCCGCCGGCTTGATGATGCGCGCCACGCCCTGAACGCGCAGGATGCGCGACGTGAGCGCATCGAGCACGCTGTCCGTCTTCACGCCCACCGCCGCGAAACGCCCGTTGTCTTGAAGAAACAGCATGCCGGTATCGAACCCGAGCCACTCCCGCGATGTCCCCGCCCCGCCCGCCGCACCCGCCAGCCGATCGAGATCGTGGTTCACCGCGCTGATGAGCGTATCGAGCTGCACGCGATACGCCGGCGCGCCCGTCTTGGCGCGCGTCCGCTCGGGCAGCGATGTGACGCCGTGATCGGCCGTCAGGACGACGACGAGGTTGTCACGCCCGACCCGGTCGGTTACGCGCTTCAGGAACCACGCGAGATAGCGGTCGAGCCGTAACACCTGATCGTGGATTTCTCGCGAGTCCGGACCGAACGCATGGCCGATCGCGTCAGTGGTGGAAAGACTGACCGCGAGGATGTCGGTGCCTTTCCGGCCGAGTCGCAATGCCTCGAACCCTTCGAGGACAAACAGCAGCGTGAGTGAGTCCATCGCCGGGACGCCGATGATCGCCGCGGCCGCGCGCACGCTATCGGCGGGGAGACGGTGCGGAAACACGACGTCGTGCCCACCATTCTCCCACGGCTCGTTGTCTTCCTCTTTATAGGCGCTGTCCGGCAGCAGCAGCGTCCAAGTCGTGTTCGCCGCCTGGAACGGCAGATGCCGAGCATTGAAGGTCTGCACCCACGCCGGGAGCGTGTCGGAGTAGTACCTGCTCGTCGTGAAGATGCCCGACTGATACCAGTAGACCTGCTCCTTCGCCTGGCCGATCGGGAGAATCGCGCCGCGGTCCTTGCGACTGACCGACAGGGCGCGGGCATTCGGATCCGATGCCTTCAGCCAATCAACGAGCGTGGTGCCACGAAACCTCCGGGGCGAGGCGCCCGGCCCACTCGTGCCGATCAGCGGCGCAAGCGAATCCTGCACACCCTGTGAGTTCCGCATGATGCCCGTGTGCGCCGGCCACAGCCCCGAAAGAATCGTCGAGTGCCCAGGCGCCGTTTCCGTAATGGCGTGATCCTGGTATCCGTCGGTGAACACCGCGCCTTCGGTCAGGAGCTGCCCCAGCCCGCCCGTGAGCTGTGTTTTCCAGCGATTCAGATAGTCCGGACGCAGCTGATCGACTGTGATGACGACAACCAACTTGGGCCGGGATGGTGCGGGAGTCATGGAACCAGTGACTGCGGCGAGCGCGACACCGGCGGCGAGGATCATGGCCAGAAAGTAGCCGCTCTCAGGCCGTTGCCGCCACCGGCTCGTCGGGTCGTTCCCGGAATGCCATCCGCCCGGCGATCGCGACGACGACCGCGGCAATGAGGAACGGCACGCCGTGTCCCAGTTGGTCGAATACAAGCGTGGCACCGACGGGACCCACGATGCTCGCGATTCCCCGCAGCGTCTGCTGCGCGCCCATCACCAAGCCCAATTCGTGGCGAGGCACCCGCTGACTGACGAGCGACGTCGAGGCGGGAAAGAGCAGCGCCGTGCCCACCGGAACCAGGGTCAGAAACAGAATGAACACGACGATCGCCGGCCCCGGCGGCAGGATCGTCGCGGGAAGCGGCATCAGCGCCAACCCCAGAAAGAGCGAGATCGTGCCCATCTGCATCGTTCGGATCTCGCCGAAGCGCTGGTTAAACCAGCCCACCAATCCAAAGCGCATGAGGACTCCGACGACCCCGAAGATCGTGAAGAAGTAGCCGATGGTCTCTTCGGTCACGCCATAGACGTCCTTGAAATACAGTGCCATCACCCCGATGACGACATTGAGCGCCAGCATGCCGACGACATAGATCCAGATCACGCGATTCGCCGGCGCCGACGGATGCTCGACAATCTCCCACAGGGCCTGCTTGATCGTCCGCCCCGGCGGGAGCTGCTGCCCGCTCGGCGTGTGCGTGTGGTGGATGCGCGATTCGGGCAGCCAGCGCCACGCGAAGACGACGCAGAGCAGCATGAGCCCAGCAGCCACCAGCCCGGGCACTTCGGTCCCGAAGCTGCGGGCGACCGAGCCGATGACGGGCCCGATCAGCACGCCGGCGCTGGTCGCGGCGGAAATCCATCCCAGCGCCTTCGCTCGCTCGGCGGGAGCCATCGTGTCGGCGACGTACGCCTGCGCCACACCGGTAGTGCCTCCACCGAGACCCTGGACGATCCGTGACGCGAACAACATCCAGAGACTGCTCGCGAACCCGAAAACCACGTAGGCGAGAGCCGATGCCGAAAGCCCGATGAGCATCGCGGGTCGCCGGCCATATCGGTCAGAGAACTTGCCCCAAACCGGTGACGAGATGAGCTGCGCCACGGCGAACGAGGAAATCAGCCATCCCACCATCCATTCGGGCGCATGCATGCGCGTCGCGTAGAACGGCATGAGCGGCGCGACCAGCATGAGACCGAGCATGTCCACGAAACAGACCGCCATCAGCACCGAGAGTCGCTTCATCGCCTCGCTCCAATGCCCAGCACGAGCGCGCTGGCAACCATCACCACGACGCCGAACGCCGCGGCGACGCCGATCTCGTCGAGCCGGAGACTCGAGAGAATTTCTATCGAGATGGGACGGGTTTCATACGTGTAGAGCACGATTGACGCGACGAGGTCCCCGAGCGCCGCGACGAACGCGAGACTGGCGCCGGCCATGAGGCCGGGCGAGAGCTGTGGCAGCGTGACCCGGGCCAATGTGCGCCAGCGGCCCGCGCCGAGACTCGCGGCCGCTTCCTCGAGCGACGGGTCGAGCTGGCGATACGACGCGAGCAGCGCGCGGCCGGTGAGGGGCAACGCGCGCACGAGGTAGGCGAGCGGCAGAATCAGCGCCGTGCCGACCAGCACGAATCGCAGCTCGAGCGGCGCATGCACGCTGAACGTGATCGCCAGCGCAATCGCGAAGACCGTCCCCGGAAGCGCCCACGGCAGTGCGAGCAGTCCCTCGATCACGCGACGGAGCACGACCCGACGCCGGACCACGAGCCAGCCGGCGGCGAGCGCCAGCACGACGGCGAGCGCGGTACTCGCCGCCGCCATCCACAAGGAATTGAGCAGCGGCCGGAGACGCTCGGCCTCGGAAAACAGGCGCCGGTAGTTGGCGAAATTGATCACCGGCGGGAGGATCTGCGTCGTCCACGCGCCGTACGGCACGAGCGATACCAGGCCCAGCGTCAGGTGCGGAAGCAACAGCAAGACCGCAAACCCCCACCCCGCGCCCGTCGCGAGCATCCGCGCGCTCCTGCGACGGATCGGCCGGCGCTGCGGTGCGACACCCTTCCCCAGCGCCACGAGCACGTCGTCGCCTTCCGTGCGTCGCAGAATCGCCAGGCCAACCACCGCGACGACGGCGAGCGCCACGGTCTCGACCATGGCGAGCGGCAGGTCGCCGTTCAGTTTCGTCGCCACGATCTGCGTCGTCATCACGCGAAAGCCGCCACCGAAGATGTACGGCGCGCTGAACGAGCCGAGCGCGGTCATGAACGTCAGGATGGCGGCGCCCACCAGCGACGGACGGAGCAGCGGCACGATCACGCGCCACAACGTCGCGCGGCGATTGGCGCCGAGCGCCTGCGCGGCTTCCAGCATCGACACGTCGAGCTTGGCCAATCCGGCGCGCGTGAACAGATAGAAGTAGACGTACATCGAGTACGCGTGCACGAGGAGAATGGCGAGCGGCCCCTGCAGCCGCCACGGCGCCTGCTCGAGTCCGAGCACCGTTTGCAACGCACGCGTGACGAATCCCGACTCTCCATACAAGAAGAGGAAGGCGATCACGCCGACGAATGGTGGCAACACGACCGGCAGCGCAATCAAGGCGCCGAGCGTCTTGCGGCCGGGGAAATCGAACCACTCGAAGAGAAAGGCCAGCGGAATTCCAATTGCTGCCGCGAGTGCGACGCTCGCCAGGGAGATCCAGACGCTTGCCCACAACGCGGCCCATTCGCCGGGCCGTGTGAAGAACTCGCTCCAGGCGCCGTGCCCGTTCGCGGCTTCGAGTACGACGATCAGAATCGGGTACACGACCAGCCAGGCGAGCAGCAGCGTCATCGCCAGCCCGGCGGCGTTCAGGTTGCGAACGCGATTCATC
>WNFD01000610.1_pt1 | contig 46687 bp, 51 predicted proteins | sample 5400491 | NCBI WGS metagenome assembly WNFD01 (sample SAMN13153343, study PRJNA577476) | soil metagenome | isolation source: 120 cm saprolite under Douglas fir tree site 2 hole 2 replicate 2 | place: USA:California | collected 2015-04-18
TCGGTCCAATATCGGCGAACCGCGCAAGGGCGGTTGGAGCCACTTACGCCTCAGCGTCGTGGTTCCGATCGGCGTGATCGTGGCCGTCGCCATCGTCTGCGTCGTGGTCGCGGTGCTCAGCTCGGCACGGCGCGCGGACGAGGTCACGCTCGACAGCGAGCGACAGTTGTTCAGCCGGGCGCTCGCCACGCGCGGCGAGCGCGTGTTGCGCGAGGTCGAGGGCGTGGCCACGTCGGAAGGCGCCATTCGCCGGATTCGAATTGAGTTCGATCGCGAGTGGGTGCAGAGCCACGTCGCCGCGAGGCTGCAATCGTACTTCGAGCACGATTTCGTCTTCGTCACCGACGCTTCCGACCATTTCCTCTACGCCACCCTCGGCCGCCGCAGCGTCGATCCGAATTGGCTCAACTCGATCCAGCCGGAGGTGAAAAGCGTTCTCGATCAGGTGCGCCGCGGTTCCTCCGATGGCGACGCCGCCGCCGCCCCGAGACATCCCGGGCCGCGCCGCGCCGTTCGCCTGCAGGCATTCTTGGGGCAGCCCGCGGTCCTCGCCGCGGTTGCCGTCGCCACTCCCGACGATCTCTCGGCCGACGCTCCGATCGTCCTCAGCGTCAAGCTCATCGACGACGACGTGCTGGCGGAGATCGCGTCGGGCCTGGAGCTGCGCAATCTGCGCAAGGTCGACGACGAAGCCGCCGCTGCCGGCGATTACGTGTTTCCATTGGCCGACCCGCAGGGCCGCCCGATCGCCCGCTTCGCATGGACGCCGCAGCAGCCCGGCGCCGAGATCGTCCACAGCATCGTCCCCTTCGTCGCCGTGGCGCTCGCCGGTTTCGCGCTGCTCGCCGGCCTCGTCCTGCGCCACATGCGCCGCACCGCGGAGACGATCGCGGCCGGCGAAAGCCGGCTACGCCATCTCGCCCTGCATGATCCGCTGTGCGGCCTGCCCAACCGCATCTTTTTCGGCGAGCGGCTCGAGGCGATGATCGAGAAGGTGCGCCAGGGCGGGCCGACCGTCGCCGTGTTCTACATCGACCTCGACCACTTCAAGGACGTCAACGACACGCTCGGCCATCCGGTCGGCGACGAGCTCATCCGCAGCGTCACCCAGCGCCTCTCGCGCACGCTGCGCGGCGACGACCTCGTCGCCCGCCTCGGCGGCGACGAGTTCGCCGTGATCACCTCGGGCGGCTTCGATCACGCGACCTTGCAGGCCATCGCCTCCCGGATGATCGCCACCCTCTGCGCTCCCTACTCCATCGCCAACCAGACCATCGTCATCGGCGCCAGCGTCGGCATCGCCGTCATCGACGAGAGCGTCGGCGGCGCGCCCGACGTCATGCGCCATGCCGATCTGGCGCTCTACCGCGCCAAGAACGAGGGCCGCAACCGCGCCTGCATCTACGATTCGGCGATGGATGCCGACCTCCTCAAGCGCAAGCTCCTGGAGAACGAGCTGCGCACCGCGATCGAGAACGACGAGCTGCGCGTCGCCTATCAGCCGATCGTCAACAACAGCGGAGAGACCGTGGTCGGCGTCGAGGCGCTCTGCCGCTGGACCCATCCCGTCCGCGGCGAGATTACGCCCGCCGAATTCATCCCGATCGCCGAGCACAGCGGACTGATCATCGCGCTCGGCGAGCAGGTGCTGCGCCGCGCCTGTCTCGACGCCAAGGCCTGGCCGGGCATCACCGTCGCGGTCAACGTCTCGCCGCTGCAATTCCGCCGCACCGATTTCGTCGACGTGGTCGAGCGGATTCTGGCCGAGACCGACTTCGACCCCACCCGGCTCGAGCTCGAGGTCACCGAAAGCACGCTGCTCGGCGCGGTCGAGACCGCGGAGCTCGCCATGTTCCGCCTCAAGGCGCTGGGGGTGCGGCTCGCGCTCGACGATTTCGGCACCGGCTATTCGAGCCTGCTCTATCTGCGCCGGTTCCCGTTCGACAAGCTCAAGATCGATTCGAGCTTCGTGCGCAGCATCGAGCGCGCCGCCGACGCCGCCGCCATCGTCCACGCGGTGGTGAGCCTCGGCCGCGGCCTCGGCATGAAAGTCACGGCCGAAGGCGTGGAGACCGCCGAGCAGCAGCTGTTCCTGCGCGCCGCCGGCGTCCACTCGATGCAAGGCTACCGCTTCGGACGCCCCGGCTCCGCCGCCGAGTTCAGCGCCCGCGTCGCGAGGCCGGACTCCTTCCGCATCGCCGACGACGACAGCGGCCTCGCCATGGCGGGATGAACGCACGACCGCATTGCGCCCCTCCTCGCGCAATGTCGATAATAGGGCGAATTGAGGAGGACCCCGCATGGCTCAAGTGCAGAAAGTCGCTTTGATCACCGGCGCCGGCACCGGCATCGGCAAGGCCGTCGCATTGGCGCTGATGAAGGAAGGCTACGCCGCCGTCCTCGCCGGCCGGCGCAAGGACAAGCTCGAGGAGACCGCAAACGAAGGCAGGCCCGCGAAGAGCCTCGTCGTGCCGACCGACGTGAGCGATCCGGATTCGATCAAGGCGCTGTTCGCCAAGACCAGGGAAGCGTTCGGCCGCCTCGACCTTCTGTTCAACAATGCCGGCATCGGGGCGCCGGCGGTGCCGCTCGAGGAGCTGCCGTACGAGACCTGGAAGAAGGTCGTCGACACCAACCTCACCGGCATGTTCCTGTGCACCCAGGAGGCGATCAAGATAATGAAATCGCAGGACCCGCGCGGCGGCCGCATCATCAACAACGGCTCGATCTCGGCGCACGCTCCGCGCCCGCGCTCGGTCGCCTATACCGCGACCAAGCACGCGGTCACCGGGCTGACCAAATCGACCGCGCTCGACTGCCGCAGCTACGACATCACGTGCGGCCAGATCGACATCGGCAATGCCGCGACCCCGCTCACCGAGCGCATGGTGCAGGGCCAGGGCGTGATGCAGCCGGACGGCCGCATGGCGGTCGAGCCGCGCATGAACGCCGACGACGTCGGCCGCGCGGTGGTCTACATGGCGAACCTGCCGCTCCACACCAACGTCCTGTTCATGACGGTGATGGCGAACCTGATGCCGTTCGTCGGGCGGGGCTGAGCGGGGTGCCACGGCGCGTCGTATGGTGTGTGGGTCACTGCCCTATTGACGTTGACATCAAGACATCAGCGATCCTATGCTTTGATGCATGCGCACGACACTGACCATCGACGAGGACGTGGCCGCCCAGCTCAGGCGCCTGCGGCGCACCCGCGACCTGAGCCTGAAAGAGCTCATCAACGAGGCCCTGCGCCGCGGGCTGCGCGAGATGGCCGCGCCCAAGAAACGCAAACCGTTCCGCACACGCACGTTCGACATGGGAGCACTGCTCGTCAACATCGACAATGTTGCAGAAGCGATTGCGTACGCGGAAGGCGAAGGGTTCAAGTGACTGACATGAGGACGAGGCTGACCATAGACGAAGATATAGCCGCTCAGCTCAACCGCCTGAGGCGCAGCCGCGACGTGAGTCTGAAGGAGCTCATCAACGACGCTCTGCGTCGGGGGCTGCGCGAGATGGCCGCGCGGCCCAAGAGGCGGGAACCGTTCCGTACCTAGGTGGTCAAAGGCGTGAAGCCATTGATCGACAATATCGACAATATCGCTGAAGTGCTGGCCTATGCGGAAGGCGAAGACTTCAAGTGATCGTGGTCGGCGACATGTAATGGTCCAACACATGAGGACTACACTGACGATCGACGAAGATGTGGCGGTTCAGCTCGAACGCCTGCGCCGCGCGCGTGATGCGAGCCTGAAGGACCTGATCAACGAGGCTTTGCGTCGGGGACTGCGCGAAATGAGCGCGAAGCCGAAACCGAAAAAGCGATTCCGGACACAGGTAGTCGACGTCGGCGCAGTTTTCATCGACAACATCGACAATATCGCGGAAGTGCTCGCCATTGCGGAAGGCGAGGCCTACAAGTGATTCTCGTCGATGCTAATTTGCTGATCTACGCGCACGTCCAGACTTATTCGCAGCATTCAGCGGCACGCGAATGGCTTGATGGGCGGCTGAATGGATCCGCGCCAGTGGGATTGCCGTGGGTGGGTCTCCTCGCCTTCCTGCGGATCACGACGAACCCCCGATTGGTGGCGCGCCCGGTCACCATGGCGGATGCATGGCGGCAAGTGATGCATTGGCGCAGCTGCGAGCCGGTATGGCACCCGGTAGCGTCCGAGCGCCACGCCGAAATCCTGGGCGACCTTCTCGCGCAACCCGGCGTGCACGGCAATCTGGTGACGGATGCCCACCTCGCCGCGCTTGCCATCGAGCACGGGCTGACGCTGTGCTCGACCGACGGCGATTTTGCGCGCTTTCGGGGATTGCGCTGGTCGAATCCGCTCCTCCCGTGAGCTTGGTCGGCGCGCTCAACCGGCCGCGGTCACCTTCACCGTCGTCCCTGCCCGCACCTTCGCGAGCAGCTTCACGTCGCCGAGCGCGCGCGCGAAAACATTGCACGGGCTCGCCAGCCGGGTCTCGTTGCCCCGGCTCAGTGGCGTGCGGCCGAAGCCGAGCGCGATCGCGGGACCCTCGGGCCAGTAGGCGATCTCGCCCGGCGTCACCACCGCGCGGGCGTCGCGCTCGCGCGCGACCGTCACCGGCACCTCGAAATAGACTTCCTCGCCCCAGGTGAGCGCCGAGGACGCAAGCGGCAGCGCCGCCGCGATCGCGCGGGCAGTCGCCGTGTCCAAGAGCTCGGCGTCGAGCGCGAGCACGCCGAAATCGAAGCGGATGCGCGCCATGAGCAATCCCCGTCGTCGCGGGCGCGGGCTGGCCCTGGGCTTGACCCGCGCATCCATCTTCTTCGTAAGATGATGGACGGTTTGTGCGCCACAAGTCGGCTATACCCGACTTGTGGTGTCAAGCCCGGCCATGACCGCGGCGGGGGCGATGCAAAATCTTCAATCGGCGCTCGGCATCTTCGGCCTCCTTGCCGTCGCCTGGGCGGTCAGCGAAGACCGCCGCCGCGTCGCGTGGAAGCAGGCGGCGATCGGCCTCCTGGTGACGCTCGCGACCGCGGTCATCCTGCTCAAGGTGCCGGGCGTGGCGCGGGCATTCGGCGCGGTCAACGACGCCGTCGACGCGATCGGCGCGGCCACCCGCGCCGGCACGTCCTTCGTGTTCGGCTATCTCGGCGGCGGGGAGCTGCCCTACGAGCTCAAAGTCCCGGGCGCGGAATTCGTGCTGGCGCTGCAGGCGCTGCCGATCGTGCTGGTGATGAGCGTCCTCACCACGCTCCTGTTCCACTGGCGCATCCTGCCGCCGATCGTGCGCGGCTTTTCCTGGCTGCTCCAGCGCACGCTTCACGTCGGCGGCGCGGTCGGGCTGTCGACCGCGGCGAATATCTTCCTCGGCATGGTCGAGGCGCCGCTGTTCATCCGGCCCTACCTCGCGAGCCTCACGCGCAGCGAGCTGTTCATCGTGATGACCGGCGGCATGGCCGGCATCGCCGGCACCGTCCTGGTGCTCTACGCCACTCTGCTCCGCCCGCTGATCCCGGACGCCGCCGCGCATTTCGTGATCGCCTCGGTGATCGGCGCGCCGGCGGCGATCCTCATCAGCCTGATCATGGTGCCGGAACGGAGCGACAGGCCCGGCGACGGCGCGCCGGCCGAGGTCGGGCCGGTCGCCGCGAGCACCATGGATGCAATCGTCAAGGGCACCGGCGCCGGCCTCGAGCTCCTCCTCAACATCTGCGCCATGCTGATCGTGCTGGTCGCGCTCGTTCATCTCGCCAACGCGATAATCGGCGTGCTGCCGGCCGTCGGCGGCGCGCCGATCACGCTGCAGCGCCTGCTCGGCTATGCGATGGCGCCGATCTGCTGGCTCATGGGCGTTCCCTCGACGCAGGCGGTGACGGCCGGCAGCCTGATGGGGATGAAGACCATCCTCAACGAGTTCGTCGCCTACATCGAGCTTTCCAAGCTGCCGGCGGACGCGCTCGACGCGCGCTCGCGCCTGATCATGCTCTACGCGCTCTGCGGCTTCGCCAATTTCGGCTCGCTCGGGATCATGATCGCCGGCCTCGCCACCATGGCGCCGACGCGGCGCGACGACGTGGTCGCGCTCGGCCTCAAGTCGATCGTGTCGGGCACGCTCGCGACCTGCCTGATGGGCGCGATCGTGGGCGTGCTGACATAGCGGGCGCACGGCCCCCGCACGCCGCTCCCGCGCGGGTCGCGCTCCGGCTGATTTTGCGGTCATGACCGGAGATAGTAAGCTGACTTGATCACCGCGGCGGCGTCCCGGCGCCGCAATCGAGCTCGCAGCCGCAGCGCGCCCCATGGAAGAACGCACCGCCGAGCGATCAGCCGCCCTCGCCGCCGACGCGCACGCCGCGCCGGTCGCCTGGCGTGATCTCCGCGAATGGCTGGCGTTGATCGAGGCGAACGGTCTCCTCAAGCGCATCGACCAGCCGGTCGATCCGGACGAGGAGCTTTCGGCGATCACCTTCATGGCGACGCGCCGCGCGGACGCGCCCGCGCTGTTGTTCGAACGGCTCGCCGGCGACCGCTCCGGCTCGCGCGTGCTCACCAACATGCTCGGCGCCAGCAAGGAGCGCTACGCGCTCGCCGTCGGGCTCGATCCCGATCTGTCGGTTTCCGAATTGATCGCAGAGACCCGCGCCATCATGGACCGCAGGATCGCGCCCGCGCGCGTCGGCAAGGCGCAGGCGCCGGTCAACGAGATCGTGCTGCGGGGCGACGACATCGATCTGACCGCGTTTCCGGCGCCGAAGTTCTGGCCCGGCGACGGCGGCCGCTACATCGGCACCGGCGACATCACCTTGACCGCACAGCCGGACAGCGGCCGGCTCAACGTCGGCTGCTATCGGCAGATGCTGCACGGGCCGCGACGGGTCGGGCTCTATTGCTCGCCCGGCAAGCACGGCCTGCTCGACCGTGAAGCCTGGTGGGCGCGCGGCGAGCCGTGCGAGGTGGTGGCGGCCTACGGCGTCGATCCGGTCCTGTTCATGCTGGCCGCGCAGGCGTTCGGCGCCAAGGAATCCGAGCTCGATGTCGCCGGCGGCATCCTCGGCCGCCCGGTCGAGCTCACCGAAGCCGAATGCGTCCGCCTGCCGATTCCCGCCCGCGCCGAGCTGGTGATCGAGGGACTGCTGCATCCCGGCGACGTCGCGCCGGAAGGCCCGCTCGGCGAGTTCACCGGCTATTACGGGCGCGAGCGCTCGCCGCAGCCGGTGATCGAGGTGAAGGCGCTGCATTGCCGCCGATCGCCGATCCTCACCGCGGCGTTGATGGCGAAATATCCCTCCTGCGAGATCGGCGCCTATTACGCCATCATGCGCTCGGCGCGCATCCTCGACGACCTCGAGCGGATCGGGGTGCCCGGCGTGCTCGCGGCCTACGCACATCCCGCGGCGGCCTCTGGCTGGGGCATCGTCGTGGTCTCGCTGCAGCAGCAGTACGCCGGCCACGCCGCGCAGGTGCTGGCGCTGACCGCGCAATGCCCGGCGGCCGCCTACTACACCAAGTGGATCATCGCGGTCGACGAGGACGTCGATCCGACCGATTTCAACGAGGTGCTGTGGGCGCTCAGCACGCGCTGCCATCCGGCCGAGGACATCGACGTCCTGCGCAATACCTGGTCGACCGGGCTCGACCCCAGCCGGTTCGAATCGGAGGCGCGGCCCTACGGCTCGAAGGTGCTGATCAATGCCTGCAAGCCGCACCGCTACCTCAAGCAGTTCCCGCCATCGACCCTGCTGCGCCGCGAGGTCTACGAGCGCGTCGCCGCCCGCTGGGCCGAGCTCGGCTTCTCCGAGCCGCCGCCCAAGCTCGACGTGTTCCATCAGGGAGAAGATTGCGAATAGCGAATGGCGAATGGGAAGCGTGAGCGCGCCCTACTCGCTATTCGCTACTCGCTATTTCGCTGTTCAGTGCAGCCGGAACTCGCCGTTCACCGCCCGGATTTCGGCGGGCCTGATCAGGCGCGAATGGGCGACCGTCACCGAAAAGAGCGGTCCCTCGAGCTTCTCGAGCCAGAACGCCAGAAAGCGGTTGAGCGCCGGAAATCGCGGGCAGAGATCGTAGTCCTGCCAGACGTAGGTTTGCAGCAAGGCGGGATGATCGGGAAGCCGGTAAAAAATTTGCGCCGTCGTCAGACCGTAGCCGTCGAGCTGGCGCCGAAAATCGCTGGATGCAACGTTCTTGGATGCCATGACAGATGCCCTCCGATTCGGACATCGAGTGTGCTTGCTCACCTCCCGCACAGACAAGCACAAATATTGAAATAAGTTCCTAAAATCAAGGCGTTAGCAGCATCTTGGCAACAGTGCTGACAGATTGCGATCCCGGGCCCCTCAGCGGTCGCATCCGAAATTGACGCAAGCCTTTGATCGATCTACGCTTCTCCGAAACCTTCGCCGGCTTTGGCACTCGAATTAACCGATTGCCAAATTCCCCCTGGCACTCCCCGCAATCGAGTGCTAATTATTTTCCGGGCACCTCTTGCGGGCCGAAAGAGCGCCCCTATGTCGCGCCTGGAAGGACCGGCGGAAACTGACCCATCGGCTCCGACCATTCTCCCGTCCCAATCAAATCAAGCGTCTAGGAGGGTATCATGAAGTTTCGTCCGCTTCACGACCGCGTCGTCGTCAAGCGCATCGATGCCAAAGAGAAGACTGCCGGCGGCATCATCATCCCCGACACCGCCAAGGAGAAGCCCTCGCAGGGCGAGGTGATCGCGGTCGGCCCCGGCGGCCGCGACGAGGCGGGCAAGCTGATCCCCATCGATCTCAAGGTCGGCGACCGCGTCCTGTTCGGCAAGTGGTCGGGCACGGAGGTCAAGATCGACGGCGAGGAGCTCCTGATCATGAAGGAGAGCGACGTCATGGGTGTCATCGAGCAAGGCATCGCCAAGAAGAAGGCCGCCTGAGCACGGCGCCGAGCACAAACGGAGTGAACTGACATGGCTGCGAAAGAAGTCAAATTCTCGGTCGAGGCGCGCGACAAGATGCTGCGCGGCGTCGACATTCTCAACAACGCGGTGAAGGTGACGCTCGGCCCGAAGGGCCGCAACGTGGTGCTCGACAAGTCGTTCGGCGCGCCCCGCATCACCAAGGACGGCGTGACCGTCGCCAAGGAGATCGAGCTCGAGGACAAGTTCGAAAACATGGGCGCCCAGATGGTGCGCGAGGTCGCCTCCAAGACCTCCGACGTCGCGGGCGACGGCACCACCACCGCAACCGTGCTCGCGGCCTCGATCGTCAAGGAAGGCTCGAAGGCGGTGGCCGCCGGAATGAACCCGATGGACCTCAAGCGCGGCATCGATCTCGCCGTCGAGGCCATCGTCGAGGACCTCAGGAAGAACTCCAAGAAAGTCACCTCGAACGACGAGATCGCGCAGGTGGCGACGATCTCCGCCAACGGCGACACCGAGATCGGCCGCTTCCTCGCCGAGGCGATGAAGAAGGTCGGCAACGAGGGCGTGATCACCGTCGAGGAGGCGAAATCGCTCGAGACCGAGCTCGACGTGGTCGAGGGCATGCAGTTCGACCGCGGCTACATCTCGCCCTACTTCATCACCAATGCCGACAAGATGCGGGTCGAGATGGAGGATCCCTACATCCTCATCAACGAGAAGAAGCTCTCGGGCCTGCAAGAGCTCCTGCCGCTGCTCGAGTCCGTGGTGCAGGCCGGCAAGCCGCTGCTGATCATCGCCGAGGACGTCGAGGGCGAGGCGCTCGCCACGCTGGTGGTCAACAAGCTGCGCGGCGGCCTCAAGGTCGCGGCGGTGAAGGCGCCGGGCTTCGGCGATCGCCGTAAGGCGATGCTGCAGGACATCGCGGTCCTCACCGGCGGACAGGCGATCTCCGAGGACCTCGGCATCAAGCTCGAGAACGTGACGCTGGCGATGCTCGGCCGCGCCAAGAAGGTGACGATCGACAAGGAGAACACGACCATCGTCGGCGGCGCCGGCAAGAAGTCGGATATCGAGGCCCGCATCGCCCAGATCAAGGCCCAGATCGAGGAGACCACCTCCGATTACGATCGCGAGAAGCTGGAGGAGCGGCTGGCCAAGCTCGCCGGCGGCGTGGCGGTGATCCGCGTCGGCGGGGCGACCGAGGTCGAGGTCAAGGAGCGCAAGGACCGCGTGGATGACGCCATGCACGCCACCCGCGCCGCGGTCGAGGAGGGCATCCTGCCGGGCGGCGGCGTCGCGCTCTTGCGCGCCACCGAGGCGATCAAGAAGGTGCGCACGCACAACGACGACCAGAAGACCGGCGTCGAGATCGTGCGCAAGGCGCTCGCCTGGCCGGCCCGCCAGATCGCCATCAATGCGGGCGAGGACGGCTCGGTCGTGGTCGGCAAGATCCTGGAGAAGGATCAGTACAACTACGGCTTCGACGCCCAGACCGGCGAATACGTCAACCTGGTGTCGAAGGGCATCATCGATCCGACCAAGGTGGTGCGCACCGCGCTGCAGGACGCGGCCTCGATCGCCGGCCTCCTCATCACCACCGAGGCGATGGTCGCGGAGCTGCCGAAGAAGCAGACCGCGGCGCCGGCCATGCCGCCCGGCGGCGGGATGGACTTCTGACGTCGCCGACAGTTCAAGGCGTCGATATCGGGGCGCGGCGCAAGCCGCGCCCCGTTTGTCTAGGTCGACACGCAACGCGCTGGCATTGCCGTTGCCTCGTCGGACGGTTACATTCTTGCGGCGAGGCGCCGCATGAATGTTCAACCTCAGCTGCATATGGACAAGGCGGGGTTCCTCGCCTGGGTGCAGGGGCGTGAGGAGCGTTTCGAGCTTGCCGAAGGCCGTGTTCTCATGATGACGGGCGGCTCGCGCGCGCACGGCCAAATCACCGCCAATCTCTTTCGGACCTTGGATGCGCGGCTGAACCCGAACAAATGGACGATCTTGTCCGATTTCGGCGTGGACGTCGGTCCCGAAACGCTTCGCTATCCCGATATCGTGGTCGATTGCGCAACCGAAGCCCCGCGCGACCTCATAGCGACGGCGCCGGTCCTGATTGCCGAGGTGCTCTCCCCCTCGACGGAGCGGCTCGATCTCGGTGACAAGGCCGCCGAATATCTCCGACTCGGAAGTCTCGCGGCTTATCTTGTGTTCGCGCAAGACGAGTTGAAGGGATGGGTTTGGGTGCGAGGTCCCGGCGGGTTCTCGTCCGGACCGCAAATTCATGCGCTCCCGGACGCCGTGATCCGCATCGCCGCACTCGGCATCGAATTGCCGTTGGCGGAAATCTACGCCCGGATCAAAACGGGTTGATCCTGGCGCCTACGTCCCTCGCCCCGTGGCTGTTCAGCCCCGGCGGCTGAGCCCCAAATGTCAACGACCACGAACGAGAAGGTGCGCGTACATCCGGCGTCACCAACTTGATCGTGGCCGTTCCGGCGACGGAGCTTTACGGCTGCGACATCGCCTCCGCAACAAACTTGGGAACGCGGCAAAGGTTCCACAAGTCCCGAGCGCCGGGTTCCGGCAGGATTATTTCTCCTGCACGCCGGCAATCTTCACTGCTTCCGCCCATAAGGGGATGTCGGCGGCAATCTGGCTTGCGAATTCTTCGGGAGAATTGCCGACCGGGTCGACTCCCTCCCCCGAGAGATGCTCGGCAACTGCGGGATCCTTGACTGCGCGGACAATTTCCCTCGCAATCCGGTCGATAATCTCCTTCGGCGTTCCCGCCGGCGCCATCAGCCCGGTCCAGTTGAGGATCTTGAATCCAGGGAACCCGGACTCGCTCACGGTGGGAATGTCAGGAATTTGCGGCGCACGTTGTTCGCTCGATACCCCGAGCAGCCGGAGCGCGCCGCTCGCCGCGTGCGGAACGACCGCCGAAAGGTTTGGAAAGTATATCTTGACGTGCCCGGCGATGACGTCGGTCAACGGCGAGGCACCACCTTTGTACATGATAGGGGTCATTTCGAGCCCAGCGCGCTTGAGCAACATTGCCATCGCAAGATGAGTCATGCTGCCGACGCCGGCCGCCGCATAGGCGAGCTTGCTCGGTTGCCCGCGCGCGTATTCGACGAGTTCCGAGATGCTCCTGACCGGCAGGCTCGGATGAACGACGAGAACGAAGGGATTGGTTCCGATCTTGCTGATCGGAGCGAAGTCTTTTCCCGGATCGTAGGCGGTTCTCATCATCGCCGGAACGATGGCGATTTGCGGCAGGCTCGCAAGGAACAGCGTGTAACCGTCGGCGGCTGACCGGGCGACCGCTTCGGCCGCCAGTGCGCCGGTTGCGCCGGCGCGATTCTCGACGGCGAATTGCTGTCCAAATACCTGGGACAGACGCTGAGCGACGATACGCGCGATGATGTCGGTATTCCCGCCGGCGGCAAAGGGAACCATGATCCGCACCGGCTTCTGCGGCCAACCTTGAGCTTGCGCCGATCGGGTGAAACCGAGCGCTGCAAGGGCAGCAAGTGACACAATGCACGCTCTTCGGGTTTGCATGACGGTGTTCTGCAGGGAACAGAATATTTGTGTTTCGAATATTACTGCACGCGATGATTGAAACGCTACGTCCGTTTTGATAAAATTGCAAGAAGACTACCATTTTGATTCTGCGATTGTTTTTCTAGTCTGCGGAAAGGTCTGCCAATATGGTTCGGAAAATAGACTGGGAAAGTCAACTCGGCCGCCGCCTGAAGTTGCGGGATCTGCACGTGTTTCTTGCCGTCGTGCAGCGGGGCAGCATGTCCAAGGCGGCAGAACATCTCGGCGTCTCGCAGGCCGCCGTGTCGGAAATCGTTGCCGATCTTGAGCACGCAGTCCGCGTGCGGCTGCTTGATCGGCGGCCGCACGGTATCGAGCCGACCGCGTATGGTCACGCCTTGGTCAAGCGAATCCTGGGAGCATTCGACGAGTTGAAGCAGGGCATACGCGACATCGAGTGCTTGGCCGATCCGACCGTTGGCGAAGTACGGATGGGATGCACGGAGTCCATCGCGTCCGCGATACTCTCTCCGATAATCGAACGGTTTTCGCTTCAGTATCCGCGCGTGATGTTGGAGGTGAAAACGGTCGTTTCTCCCACGCTGGAATTGCCTGACTTGCGGCAACGAACCCTCGATCTCTTTCTCGCGCGTTTGAATGTGCCGTTCAAGCGTGAGGACAGCGACTTGAACGTGGAATTCCTCGAAGACGACGCTACGCTCGTGGCAGCCGGAGCGCAAAGCCGATGGGCTCGTTGTCGCGAGATCGATCTTGCCGAGCTCGTCAACGAACCTTGGATCCTCACGCCACCGGGATCTTGGAGCTATGTGAACGTGGCAGAGGCTTTTCACGCCCGCGGTCTGGACATGCCAAGGGTATGTCTGAAAACCTTCTCCATTCACCTTCGTACCAACTTGCTCGCCTCGGGCCATTTCATTTCGGCATTCCCGCGCTCGTTCCTGCGTCTCCATTCCGGGCTATTCTCGTTGAAGCCCTTGCCGATCGACTTGCCCGCCCGGCCATGGCCGCTCGCCATCGTTACCCTGAAAAACCGGACATTGAGCCCGGTCGTGCAGTGCTTCATCGAGCACGTCCGTGCCTTCGCGCATACGATGGGTACGGAGGCATCGCATCAGAAAAAGTCGGCTTGAAGCCTGGGTCTGTCGCGTTCGGGGGAAGTAGGCTGCGACCGGTCCGGGCGGCGCCTCCTCGCCAGCTGCCCCGCCGCCCTCACTCCGCCGGCGCCACCGCCCGCGCCTTCTCGACGCCGTTCACCAGGATGGCGATCACCGCCGTCGCGACCACGAAGCCGAGCGCAATGACGGCGGTGATCGCGAGCACGAGCCCGAAGCCGCCTTGGCCGTGCAGGAGCGCGATCATCGATACCGCGGCACCCGACACCACGAAGGTGAGGAAATAGCGCACCGCATAGACGCGGCCGCGCCAGGCATCCGCGGTATAGCGGGCGATGACGACGTCGTTCACGGTCACCTGCGCATAGATCGCCGCCATCGCCACCGCGAGCGCAACGATCAGCGTCCGGCCCGTCGCCTGCGCCGCCCACAGCACGCCCAGGAATTGCAGCGCGGCGATCGCCGCGAACAGGATGTGGAGCGGGAACCTCTCGACCAGACGGCCGACGGCGATCTGTGCCAGCGCCCCGCACATGAACACGGCGGTCGCCAGGCCCCCGACCAGGACGATCGGCACGTCGGCGCCGAGCCGCTCGTCCACGATCTTCGGCAACGCGACCGAGATGATATTGAAGACGAGGCCGGCGCAGAGCGCGATCACGACGAACAAGCCGAAGATCGCCACCGCCATCCAGGCGGCGAGCGGAACGTCGGCGGCCGTGCCGCGGGTCGCGGATTTGCGTGCTTCATCGGGGACCAGGCGAGGATAGAGCACCGCGGTCGCAAGACAGACCCCGCCCGGCACCAGGAAGGCCGCGCGCCATCCCAGCACGGCGACCAGCGCGGCGGTGATCCCGGCGGCGAGCGCCGCGCCGAGATTGCCGCAGACGCCGTTGAAGGCGAGCGAGCGCCCGCGTGACGTCGCTTGCGCGATCAGCATGGCCGTGCCGACGGGGTGGTAGATCGACGCGAACAGGCCGAGCGAGAACAGCGCGACGGCGAGCACGACCAGGTTCGGCGCGATTCCCGCGGCCACGAGCGACAAGCCGCAACCGGCATAGAACAGCACCATCATGTTGCGCCGGCTCCAGCGGTCGCCGAGCCAGCCGGCCGGCAGCGAGAACACGCCGAAGGCGACGAACGAGGCGGTGGCGAGCGCGATCAGCTCCGAATAGTTGCGCGCGTAGACGACCTCGAGGCCGATCACCACGGTCGGGAAAATCAGCATCACGTAGTGATCGAGCGCGTGCGCCCAGTTGATGAAACCGATGGAGAGCCGGCCTTGCGGGTCGGCCGATTGCGACGTCGGGGTGCCTTGCGACATGAAACCCTGCGGTGCCCGGCGGCCCGTTTCGGCCGCACGCTTCCCTATACCGCGTTTGTCGGCGGGATATCCATGGCGGCCGCGGGCTTCCACCGCCAGCTCGTGCTCGTAGCATGTCTTTTCGACATGCCTCCATTGCCCGCCGCCCTGGAACAGCGTTCCACCTCCCCCGTTGCCATCCGACGCCGTGTCGGGGCGCTCGAGCGTGGCGGCGTGCAAACTCGAAAGGAGACAGCGATGCGAGTATCGAAGCGGCCTATCGCCGCCGCCAGCGTGGCGATTGCGTGCCTTCTCGCCGTTCCCTCGGCGAGTGCCCAGACCCAATCACCGGCGCAGCCGCCCGGCCAGTCCGACCAGAGCGTCTCCGAGCAAAAACTCGATGCCGCCGCAGCCGCGATGCTGCAGGTGGCGAGCCTCAAGCAGGATTATCAACAGCGGATCGTCGCGGCGGCCCCATCCGACAAGGAGCGGATTGCCGCGGAGGCAATGGGCGCGCTCACCAAGGCGGTCACCGACCAGGGCCTGACGGTGGAAGAATACACCTCGATTCTGGAGGTGGCGCAGAACGATTCCGGCGTCCGCGAAAAACTTCGCCAGCGCATCGCCCCTTCGAACAAGTAATCCTTCAACCTGCCGGCGGCGCCCAGCGCCGCCGGCAGCCCGACCGTCCTGCGGCAGTCGACCGTTCGATCGTGCCGATCGACTGCCCGTCGACGATGTTGCGCTCAGTGCGTGGAATCGAGCAGGATCACCACCTCCGTGGGCTCGGGCTCGTGCGGCTCCAGGCTGTTAGGGCTGGCGTCGCTCCAACTGGCAAGATTGACGACCGTCGCCGACTCGGTCGCGGACCGATCGCTCTCGGCCGGCTCCACGATGTTGAGTCCATTGTCGTCGAGGAAGAACGTGTGCTCCCCGAACAGGTTCTTCAGCTGAGGAACCACCGGGTGACTCTCGGGAATGGCCTGGGCTTCGAATTGGGTCAGAGTTCGTTCGACCTGTGCGGACGTCAATTTCATCGCACGCTCCTGTTTTCGATCTGGGCTTGCACGTAGCCGCGCTATATCGATCGCGCGCTGCGGGGCCTCCCACGTCGTGGTGGTCGCTGAGGTCGATCGGCCTTCCCGCGTGCGCCCCACGTAAGGTCTTGCCGTCGACCGTCAAGCCGGAAATCGAAAATCGTGCGATCGCGCCGTCATCATGGGAACTCGCATTGCGACGGCAGCCGACACCGAAGTTCCACGCGCGTGTTGCTCGCCGCGGCCGACGCCCGCGTTCACGACGCAGATCAACCGCTTGGCAATAGGCGCAGTCCGGAACCGCCGCCTGAGGGCTCGCGTTGTCAGGCAGGTCGAATGCGCGACGCGCCGACAAGGCGCTCCCGGCAAATCTCTCTAAAATTTAATCCCGCGGCGATCGCAACCGAGGCGGCGCGGAGGAACTCGCGAGCGCGCCCGCGAGTTCCTATTCGAATGCATCCATGGCTGCCCGCGCGACCGGGCAGCCCTTACGAGCGGCGCTAATCCAGCGTCCGGCGGAAGCGGGTGATTGCGATGGTCATCGCGATCAGCATCAGGCCGGCGAGCGCGAGGGTGTCGAAGCGCAGGTCGGCGAGCGTCGCCCCCTTGAGCATGATCGCCCGCACGATGCGCAGATAATGGGTGAGCGGCAGGAACTCGCCGATCCACTGCGCCCAATTCGGCATGCCGGCGAACGGGAACATGAATCCCGAAAGCAGGATGTTCGGCAGGAAGAACATCATCGACATCTGCATCGCCTGCAGCTGATTCTGCGCGACGGTCGAGAAGGTGTAGCCGACCGAAAGATTGGTGGTGATGAACAGCGTGCTCAGCAGGGCGAGGAGCAAGAGGCTTCCCAAGAGCGGCACGCCGAACAGGCCGATGCCGAGCCCGATGATCAGCGCCGCCTGCACGAAGCCGACCATGATATAGGGCACGATCTTGCCGAGCATGATCTCGACCGGCGTGATCGGCATCGACAGCAGGCTTTCCATGGTCCCGCGCTCGATCTCGCGCGTCACCGACAGGGCGGTGAAGATCAGCATGGTCATGGTGAGAATGGTGCCGACGAGGCCCGGCACGATGTTGAACGAGGTGTTGGCGGCCGGATTGTAGCGGGCATGGGTGCGGATCTCGAACGGCGCCGCCGCCCCGTCGGGGATGGCGAGGTCGTGCTGGAGCGCGGTCTGCACGAGGTTGCCGAGCGCCGCCATGGCCGAGCTCGCCGCCACCGGGTCGGTGGCGTCGGCGGCGACCAGCAGCGCGGGCCGATCGCCGCGCCGCACCGCGCGCTCGAAATTGACCGGGATCTCGATCGCGAACAGCACGGTGCCCGATGCGAGCAGGCGGTCGAACTCCGCCTCGCTGCCGATGACGTGGGTGACGTCGAAATAGGCGGTGTTCTCAAGCGCCTTGAGGATCGAGCGGCCGACGTCGCTCTGCTCCTGCAGCAGCACCGCGGTCGGCAGATGCCGCGGATTGGTGTTGATGGCGTAGCCGAACAGCATGAGCTGCACGAGCGGGATCATGATGATCATCGCGAACGAGACGCGGTCGCGCTTGAGCTGGATGAACTCCTTGATCAGCATCGCCCCGGTACGGCGCCAGAAGTCGCGACGCCGGAAGCCGTTCCGGGAGCGTCGACGCGGCGCCGCCGTCGGAACGCTCATGGTCATTGGAAATTGTCCTTGGCCTTGCCCATGAGGTCGATGAAGACGTCCTCGAGCGACGGCTCTGATCGCGTCCAGACGAGGCCGGGCCGAGCGCGATCGGGCGCAATCGCCGCCTCGAGCGCCGCCTCGTCGCGGCCGGAAACGTGCAGGCTGGTCCCGAAGGGCGCGACCATGTCGACGCCGGCGCGCCGGCCGAGCTCGTCCGCGAGCTCCGCCAGGCCCTCGCCGTTCGCGGCGATCACCGTATAGGTGGCGAGGTGGGAGGCGGCGATCACCTCCTCGACCGGGCCGTGCGCCAGCAGCACGCCGTAGGCGATATAGGCGATCTCGTGGCAGCGCTCGGCCTCGTCCATGTAGTGGGTGGAGACGAGCACGGTGAGGCCGTGGGCCGCGAGCCCATGAATCTCGTTCCAGAACTCGCGCCGCGCCTTGGGGTCGACGCCGGCGGTCGGCTCGTCGAGCAGGAGGAGCTGCGGACTAGGCAGCGTGCAGGCGCCGAGCGCGAGCCGCTGCTTCCAGCCGCCGGAAAGCTCCCCGGCCAGTTGCTCCTCGCGGCCTTGCAGCCCCAACCGCGCCACCATCTCGCGCGCCGCGCGGGCGGGATGGGCGATGCCGTAGAGGCGCGCGACGAATTCCAGGTTCTCGCGCACCGACAGGTCCTGGTAGAGACTGAAGCGCTGGGTCATGTAGCCCACGCGGCGCTTGATCTCGTCGGCCTCGGTGCGGATGTCGTAGCCGAGACAGGTGCCGCGGCCTTCGTCCGGCGTCAGCAGCCCGCACAGCATGCGAATGGTGGTGGTCTTGCCGGAGCCGTTGGGTCCGAGGAAGCCGTAGATCTCGCCGCGCTTCACCCGCATCGAGAGATTGCGCACTACCTTGCGCCCGCCGAACGATTTCGTCAGGCCTTCGACGTCGATGGCGATATCGGGCGCCGCGGTCATGGCCCCGCTTTCTGCCCGAGCACGACGCTCACCGGCTGGCCGACGCGCAGCCGCTCGGGCGTATCGGTCCGCGCCTCGATCAGGAATACGAGCTTCGAGCGCTCGTCCACGCTGTAGATCACCGGCGGCGTGAATTCCGACGTGCGGGCGATGAACGTGATCCTGGCCGCGATGCCGCTCCCGCAGCCGTCGCAGCTGACGGTGACGGGGTCTCCGAGCTTCAGCGCAGGCAGGGTCGCCTCGTTGACGAAGAAGCGCACTTTCAGGTTGCTCGGCGGCAGGATCGCCACGATCGGCTTGCCGGCCGGCACCATCTCGCCCACGCGATAATAGATCCGCTGCACCGGGCCGGCGACCGGGCTGAGCAGCTTGCGGCGCGCGAGCCTGGTCTGGGCCGAATTGAGCCGCGCCTGCGCGGTGCGCAGCCCCGCCTCGGCGTCCTCCAGCGCCTTTTGCGTGCCGCTCTGCGTCGTCAACAGCTGCTTGGCGCGGTCATAGGCCTGTTGCGCGTTCTTCACCGCCGCCTCCTGCATGGCGACGTCGGCAAGCTGGAGGTCGGCGTCGAGGGTGAAGAGCGGCGCCTGCAGCGCGACCTGATCGCCCTCGCGCACGCCGAGCGTCTCGACGCGACCGGCCTCGTCTGGCGCCACGAAAATAAGATCGGCCTCGACCCAGCCCTGGAAGCTCGGCTCCCTGCCGTTGTCGCAGCCGGCCAGCAGCAGGACCGCGAGCAGGCCGAGGGCGGTGGCGGGCCGGCTCACGGCGCGCCTACTCATGGCGTGCCCCTTGGCCCGAACAGGAGATCGAGATGCGCCCGCATCAGCTCGCGCACGTCGAGCGGTTGAAATCGCTCGAACAGACTCTTCCAGACGATCGCCATCAGAGCCGGCGCGACCAGCAATTGCGGAAAGCGCGCCAGCGCGTCGTGGCCGAGCTCGCCGCGCTCGACCGCGAGCGCAAATCGCGCGCGCACGACCGGCAGCACGCGGGCGATGACCTCGCGGTAGTAGAACTCGGCGAGCTTCGGGAAGCGCGGCCCCTCCGAGATGATCAGCCGGAGCACGTCCCGGCGGCGCGTCCCGTAGATCTCCTTGACGAACAGATCGACGATCATCTCGACGACGGCGCGAATGGAGAGCTCATTCAGCGGCGCGGCGGCGATCGCCCCGACGAGCGGGCTCACCATCGCGCGCACTAGCTCCTGGAACAGGCTCTCCTTGTCGCGGAAGTAGAGATAGATCGTGCCCTTGGCGACGCCGGCGCGCCGGGCGACGTCATCGAGCCGGGTGGCGGCAAAGCCGCGCGCGGCGAATTCCTCGAGGGCGGCGGCGAGGATCGCCTCGCGCCGCTCGCTCCGGTGCTCGCCGCGTTTTCGCCGGGCGCCCTGGCGGGCGCGCTCGGGCTCTGGCCGCGCCGGATTTTCGGCCACATCCTCGACCATGCGGTCCTCTAACTGACTGACTGGTCAGTCAGAATGTACTGCCGCAGACGGGCGGGCGCAAGGGGGGAATGGGGACAGGAATCGCGGCGGGGGCGCCAACCCCCGTTTCCGGTCAGCTGTCTTCGCCAGACCACGGTTTGCGCGACATGTGTCGAATGTGGACGATTTCGATTACGTCTTCGGGTTCGAACGGTCGGTAGAAAATTTTGAACCCGTATCTTTTGAACAGTTTTCCCACGTACGCCAGGAATGGCCGTCATCTCTGCTGCGTGCGGATTTCGCCTGATAAACTCGACAGCCGCATAAATTGCGACCATGACCCGGGCGGCACCTCTCGGACTGCGCTCGCTGAGGTACTCACGAATCGAAGGGAGATCTTTGGTGCGCGGCGGCTGTAGCGAACCTTCATATAACGCCGCAGCGCTTCCAGAAGGACTTCATCTCCTCCTCACTCACCCATTCCCCGCGGTCGAGCTCCGCGAGACCCTCCCGAATTGCGGCTTCCTCTTCCTGGTCCAGGACATAGATGCCGGTCCGGCGCGCTTCGATCTCACGGGCCGCTTCGGCAAGCTCTTCCTGGTCCTCTTCGGGCCAAGCCTCAACTCTGCGCAGAATTTCCTTCGCAGTCTGGGTCATGCAGACATCATAGCGCGCGGCACCCCTTCCCGCCACGTCGGCGTTGGAAGACCGCAAAACCCATTGGCGCTATTAGCGGATCGACGGAACAAGTCGGCGTGATTCAGCCCTTGGCGTCGCAGGCCCAGGCGCGGATGACGCAATCCTTGCCGCCGTACTGGTAGCATTGGCGCAGCGCCATGTTCTGCGCCGCTCCGAGCCTCGCCGCGACTGCATAGCCGTGCGCGGCGCATGCGTCGCGCCCATCAATGGCGATCGCTCCACAGGCATGTTTGATCGGCACCACCTTGCATCCGCCCGCGCATTTGCCGAGCGCCGCCCTGCTCGCCGCCGGCGCCGCCGCGTAATCGTAGGCGAAGCCGTAGGCACCGCACGAGCCGACCGCGAGCGCGCCCGCCGCCCGAGTCACGTCGACAGCACCGATCAGCAGGCTTGCCGCGGCGACCGCGCCGCACAAAGCCCGACCCAACGTCTGCATGAAAGCCCCTCCCCCGAGGAACGGTCAAAGGGTAGCGCAGACGCGTTTCCAGTTGGTGAACGGCCCACGCCGGTTCTGCCCTGCTCCCTCCCCCCAAAGTCCCACATAGAATCGCCAAGATGCGCGGGCTAAATCCGCGCTTTCGTATCGTGAGGAGGGCTGAATGGGACGAATTCTAGCTTCGCTTGTTGTCGCGGCCGCCTTGATGTCGGTGGCCACATCGGAAGCCTCGGCATGGGTTTGCCGCGCCACCGGTATCGGCTCGGGCGGTTGGGCGCGCAGCGCCAACATCATCGATGCCAAGCTTTTTGCCTTGCGTCGATGCGAGCGCAACAGCCCGGTTCCGGTGTGCACGCTGGTGTGGTGTCGTCCGGGATACTGAGGGGCGACGGCACGGCGCGGGTTCGAGCCCCCGGGCCGCGGCCCGGGGGGTTCTCATTCGGGCAGGGCACCCTCGATCTCGGCCTTGACGCCGATCAGCGCCTCCGGCGTGTCGATGTCGGTGAGCGCGGCCTTGCCGTCGACCGGCACTTCGACCACCGCCTCGCCGTAACGCCCGATGAGATAACGCGCGCCCACGTCGCCTTCGATCGCCATCAGATCCGGGAAGAACCGCCGCGACCACAGTACCGGATTGCCGCGTTTGCCCTCGAAGGTCGGCACCACCACCAGCGCGCCTCGGTCCGGGTCGAAACCGTCGATCAGCCGGTCGATCAGGCGCGCGTCGACCCGCGGCATATCGCCGAGGCAGACGATCGCCCCGTCCGGCTCCGCCGGCACGGCGGCGATTCCGACCTTGAGGGATGTCCCGAGCCCATCGGCAAAATCCGGATTGTGGACGAGGCGCACCGGGAGGCCCAAGAGCGCCTTCTCGACTTGCTCGCGCTGATGCCCGGTGACCACGATGACGGGACTGGCGCGTGAAGCCAGTGCCGCTTCGGCGGCGATGCGAATGAGCGGCCGGCGCGCGACTTCCGCCAACAACTTGTTCGGACCGCCCATGCGGCTCGAGCGGCCGGCGGCGAGCACGACGGCGGCGACCTGCCGTCTGGCAACGCCGCCTTCCTCGCGCGGCTGTGGCCGGGTGACGATTTCCATCAGCAGTCCGCCGACCCCCATGCCGGTGATGGCCTCGCGTCGCACCTCGAGGCCGGCCAGCAGTCGCATGAGCACCCAATCGAAGCCGTTCTCCTTCGGCGAGCGGGCGCAGCCGGGCGCGCCCAGCACCGGACGGCCGCGCGCGGCGGCGATGAGCAGCAGGTTGCCGGGATCGACCGGCATGCCGAAATGCTCGATGCGGCCGCCGATCGTCTCGACCGCAGCCGGGATCACGTCGCGCCGGTCGGCGATGGCGGACGCGCCGAACACGATGACGAGCTCGGCTCCCTCCGCCAGCACCTCCTCGATCGCCTTCGCGAGCACGCCTTGCTCATGCGCGACGCGCCGCTCGGCGACGATGACGGCGCCCGCCGGCGCCAGCCGCTCCTCGGTCACCTTCAGGGTCTTGTCGATCACCTTGCCGGCAAGGCCCGGCAGCAGCGTGGACACGATGCCGATCTTGCGGATGCGGTAGGGCGCGACGCGGATCGGCGGCGCCGCCTGGCGCGCGACCGCAAGCGCGCCGTCGCGCTCCTTTGCGGCGACCGCGAACGGAATGATCTTGACGGTCGCGATCATCTCGCCGGCGACGACGGGCTTGAACGCCGGCAGCGTCGCCATGGTGATCGATTCGTCGACCTGATTGAGGCGGTCGACGGCGTTCTTGTCGATCACCAGCACGCCGGCGCGCTCAGCGAACAGATTGGCGCGTCCGGTGAAGGCACGATCGACGCGCACGCCGTCACCGGCGACCGCCGCCGCGATCTCGGCCGCGGCGTCATCCTCCGACACGTCGCCGGGCTCGACCCGCGCCGCCACGATCTCGGCGATACCGGCGGCCGCGAGCGCGGCGATCTCCGCCTTTCCGATGCGCGTGCCTTTCTTGAGCACGAGGCCGCCCTTGCGGATCGAGTGCACCGCGACGGAGCCCTCGGCCTCGGCGATCGGCACGGCGCCGAACTTCATGACGCCTGCTCCAGCGCCTTCGCGGCGGCCGGCTGTCGCAGGCGGGCCGTGATCTCGCCCATGATCGCGACCGCGATCTCCGACGGCGATACCGCGCCGATCGCGAGCCCGATCGGCGCGTGAATGCGCCCGAGCGCGGCATCGGAGAGGCCCTGCGCCTTCAGACGCTCGATCCTGCGCGCGTGCGTCTTTTTCGAGCCGAGCGCCCCGATATAGAAACAGTCGCGCGCCAGCGCATGGGTCAACGCGGGATCGTCGATCTTGGGATCGTGGGTGAGCGCGACGAAGGCGGTGTAGCGATCGATGCCGAGCGGCGGCAGCGCGACATCGGGCCACTCCGCGATCACCTTGACGTCGGGGAAGCGCTCGATCGAGGCGAAGGCCGTGCGCGGATCGACGATGGTGACGTCATAGCCCAGAATCCCGGCGATCGGCGCGAGCGCCTGGCTGATGTGGACGGCGCCGGTGATGACGAGCTGCGCCGGCGGCACGTGCACGGTGAGGAAGACCCTGCCCTGCGGCGTCTCCGCCATGCCGCTCGTGCCGCTGCGGATGCGCTTTTCGATGATCGCCCCGAGCGGATCGCGCGCGAGGTCGGCCGCCTTCACCAGCCGCTGCTGCCCGCTTGTCACGTCGGTGACGACGACCGCGGCGCGGCGCGCCGTTCGTTCCGCATTCAACGCTCTGAGAATATCGAGTTTCATGGGCGGCCTGTTGCAATGGCGAGTAGCGAATGGCGAATAGCGAGTAGACTATTCGCCATTCGCTACTCGCTACTCGCTATTCGCTATTCGCTACTTCCTACTCCACCTTCTCCACATAGACGCGAATGGTGCCGCCGCAGGAGAGGCCGACCTTCCAGGCGGTCTCGTCGGCGACGCCGAATTCGAGCGTCTTGGGCTTGCCGCTCTCGATCACGTCGAGCGCCTCGGTGACCACCGCCCCCTCGACGCAGCCGCCCGAGACGCTGCCGAGAAAATTACCCTCCTGGTCGATCACCAGGTTCGAGCCGACCGGTCGCGGCGCCGAGCCCCAGGTCTCGACCACGGTCGCGAGCGCTACGGCGCGCCCTTGCCGCCGCCATTCCTCCGCCGCCTGCAGAATATCCTGGTCGCGCGCGAGCATTGCGATCTCCGTTTCCTTTGCCGTCACCCCCGGGCTTACCCGGTGTCCATGCATAGTCTCGACCCTATAGATGGATTGCCGCGTGAAGCCCGGCAATGACCATCACGCCGCCGTCTCCAACCAGGCCTTCGGGTCGGCAGCCCCCGCGCGGCCGGCCGAGAGCGCGCGCACGAGCTCCGCCATCGAATCCAGATTGTGGATCGGCCGCAATTCGTCGACGTGCGGCACCATGGCGCGGATGCCCTTGGCCTTGGCCTCGAAGCCGGAAAACCGCAGCAACGGATTGAGCCAGATCAGCCGGCGGCAGGAGCGGTGCAGCCGGTCGATCTCGAAAGCGAGCCGCTCGTCCGGGTCGCGCTCGAGCCCGTCGGTGATCAGGAGCACGATCGCGCCCTGGGTGAGGACGCGCCGCGCCCACAGCTTGTTGAAGACGCGCAGCGAGGTCGCGATGCGGGTGCCGCCCGACCAGTCGGCGACGTTCGCCCCGACCGCCGCCAGCGCCTCGTCGGGGTCCTTCGCCTTGATCGCGCGGGTGACATTGGTGAGGCGCGTGCCGAACAGGAAGGTGTGCACGCGCTTGCGCGCGTCGGTGACCGCATGCAGGAAATGCAGGAACAGCCGGGTGTACTGGCTCATCGAGCCGGAAATATCGAGCAGCGCCACGAGCGGCGGCGCCTTGGCGCGGGGTCCGCGATATTTGAGGTCGATCACCGCGCCGCCCGCCTTCAGGCTCGCCCGCAGCGTGCGGCGGATGTCGACGAGATGGCCGTGCCGATGCGGCGCGAGCCGGCGCGTCCTCACCTCGCCGACCGACAGCACGAGCCGCTTGATCGCGTCCTTGGCGGCGGCGATCTCGGCCGCCGTCATCTGCGCGAAATCCTTCTTCTGCAGCACCTCGCGGTCGGACACCGTGAGGCGGGCGTCGACCTCGAGCTCGGGCGGCTTGCGCTCGCCCTCGCCCAGGCTCTTGAGCAGGGCCTCCTGCACGCGCTGGGCGCCCGGCGGCGGCTTCTCGTCCTCGCGCGGCGGCGCCTGCGGCAGCATGGCGGCCATCAGCTCGTCGAGACGGCCGCGCCGGCGGAAGAAGAGGCGGAACGCCTGGTCGAACAGCAGCGAATGCTCGTGGCGCTTCACGAATACCGCGTGCAGCGTCCAGTAGAAGTCGTCGCGGGTGCCGAGGCCGGCCGCCCGCACCGCCTCGAGCGCATCCATCACCGCGCCCGGCCCGACCGGAATGCCGGCCGCGCGCAGCGCGCGGGCGAAGTGGACGATGTTCTCGGCAAGCCGGCCGGCCGCTGGTGCCTGGTCCATCATGACGTTGCTCGTTCGGAGCGACGATTCACTCCGCCGCGCGCAGCTGCGCGCGCACCTCCTCGATCAGCTCCTTCGCCCGAGCTCCTTCGATGCGCGCGATATCGTCCTGGTACTTGAGCAGGACGCCGAGCGTGTCGGAGACAGTCGAGGGGTCGAGCGCCTTGACGTCGAGCTCGGCGAGCGCCGCCGCCCAGTCGAGCGTCTCGGCGACGCCCGGCGACTTGAACAGGTCCTGCTTGCGCAGCGCCTGCACGAAATGCACGACCTGTTCAGACAGCGCCTTGGCGATCCCCGGCACCTTGGCGCGCACGATCGCAAGCTCGCGCTGCGCATCGGGATAGCCGACCCAATGGTAGAGGCAGCGGCGCTTGAGCGCGTCGTGGATCTCGCGCGTGCGGTTCGAGGTGATCACCACGATCGGCGGATGCGCGGCCTTGATGGTGCCGAGCTCCGGAATCGTGACCTGGAAATCGGCGAGCACCTCGAGCAGGAACGCCTCGAAGGCCTCGTCGGCGCGGTCGAGCTCGTCGATCAGCAGCACCGGGGTGCCGGACGGATCCGGCTCGAGCGCCTGCAACAGCGGCCGCTTGATCAGGAACCGCTCGGAGAACACGTCGTGCTCGAGCCGCCCGCGGTCGTGCGCGCCCTCCGCCTCGGCGACGCGGATCGCGATCATCTGCGCGGCGTAATTCCATTCGTAGACCGCGGCGGCGACGTCGAGCCCCTCGTAGCATTGCAGGCGGATGAGGCGGCGGCCGAGCGTGGTCGAGAGCACCTTGGCGATCTCGGTCTTGCCGACGCCGGCCTCGCCCTCGAGGAACAGCGGCCGGCCCATCTTGAGCGCGAGGAAGAGCACGGTCGCGAGCGAGCGATCGGCGAGATAGTCGGCCGCCGCCAGGAGGTCGAGCGCGGCGTCGATCGAGGCGGGCAGCGGACGGGGCATCGTCGGTTTCATCCGGCCGAGCTTATAGCCCCTCGCCGCCGGGCTTGTCCCGACAAGAACGCAGACGTGGCCCGCGTAGGTTGGGTCGAGCCCTAAGCGCGTTCACGCGCGTCTTCGACACGCTATGGCGAGACCCAACGCTCAGCGGATATGCCGAGCCGTGTTGGGTCTCGCAAGGGCTCGACCCAACCTACGGCGGAACTACCCGACCGCCGCCGCCACCGCCCGGCGCGCCAGCACGCCGACGAGATGCGCGCGGTATTCGGCGCTGCCGTGGATGTCGCTCGCCATGCCGTCGGCCGGCACGGTCATGCCTTCGAGCGACTTCGGCCCAAAGCGCTTCTTGAGCGCCTCCTCGAACGAGTTGACGCGAAACACGCCGCCGGCACCGGCGCCGGTCACCGCCACGCGGATGTCCGAGCCGCGCTTCGACACGAACACGCCGACCAGAGCGTAGCGCGAGGCCGGGTTGGGGAACTTCTGATAGGCGGCCTTGTTGGCCTTGGGAAACTGCACCTTGGTAATGATCTCGTCCGGCTCGAGGGCGGTCTCGAACATGCCCTTGAAGAACTCGTCGGCTCCGATGCGCCGCTTGTTGGTGATGATGGTGGCGCCGAGCCCGAGCGCGCCGGCCGGATAGTCGGCGTTCGGGTCGTTGTTGGCGATCGAGCCGCCGATGGTGCCGCGATGGCGCACCGCGGGGTCGCCGATCAGGCCGGCGAGATGCGCCAATGCCGGGATGTTCTCCTTCACCACCGCCGCGTTCGCGACCTCGGCGTGCGGCGTCATCGCGCCGATGACGAGCGAGCGCCCCTTCATCTCGATGCCGGTCAGGCCCTCGACCTTCGACAGGTCGACCAGGTGCTTCGGTCCGGCGAGGCGCAGCTTCATGGTCGGGATCAGGGTGTGGCCGCCGGCGAGGAGCTTGGCCTCCTCCTGCTTGGCCAACAGGCCCGCCGCCTGCCGCACGGTGCCCGGGCGGTGTTGCGTGAATGCGTACATCGTGATGCTCCTATGCCGCTTTTTGCCGGTTTTGCGTCTTCTGCAAGGCCTGCCACACCGCCTGCGCGGTGGCGGGCATCGCCAAATCCTCGGTGCCGATCGCGTCGGTGATCGCGTTGATGACCGCGACCGGCGCCGCGATCGCGCCCGCCTCGCCGCAGCCCTTGATGCCGAGCGGATTCGACGGCGATTTGGTCGTGGTCATGTCGACTTTGAGCGTCGGCAGATCGTGCGCCCGCGGGATGCAATAATCCATCAGCGAGCCGGTCACGAGCTGGCCGTCCTGGTCGTAGACCGCGCCTTCGAGCAGCGCTTGGCCCACGCCCTGCGCGATGCCGCCGTGCACCTGCCCCTCGACGATCATCGGGTTGATCACCGTGCCGAAATCGTCGACCGCGGTCCAGGCCACGATCTCGCTCTCGCCGGTCTGCGGGTCGACCTCGACCTCGCAGATGTGGCAGCCGGCCGGGAACGTGAAGTTGGTGGGGTCGTAGAACGCCCCCTCCTTCAAGCCGGGCTCGAGCTCCTGGCCGGCGAATTTGTGGGCGGTATAGGCGTTGAGCGCGACCTCGCCCCAGGCCGCCGACTTGTCGGTGCCGGCGACCGTGAACTTGCCGTCCTTGAACACGATGTCGCCCTCGGCCGCTTCCAGCATGTGGGCCGCGACTTTCTTGGCCTTGGCCTCGACCTTGTCGAGCGCCTTCACGATCGCGGAAATGCCGACGGCGCCCGAGCGTGAGCCGTAGGTGCCCATGCCGAACTGCACCTTGTCTGTGTCGCCGTGCACGACGCTGACGTGCTCGAGCGGGATGCCGAGCCGCTCGCAGACGACCTGCGCGAAGGTGGTCTCGTGGCCCTGGCCGTGCTGGTGGCAGCCGGTGAGGACCTCCACCGAGCCGGTCGGGTTGACCCGCACCTCGGCGGATTCCCACAAGCCCACGCCGCAGCCGAGCGACCCGACCGCCTGGCTCGGCGCGATCCCGCAGGCCTCGATGTAGGTCGAGAGGCCGAGGCCGCGCAGCCGGCCGCGGCGGGCGGACTCGCGCTTGCGCTTGCCGAAGCCCGGATAGTCGGCGATCTCGAGCGCCTTCTTGAGCGAGGCGTGGTAATCGCCGGCATCGTAGTTCATGATCACCGGCGTCTGGTGGGGGAATTTCCTGATGAAGTTCTTCCTGCGCAGGTCGGCGGGATCGATGCCCATCTCGCGTGCGCCGACCTCGATCAATCGCTCGACCACGAAGGTCGCTTCCGGTCGCCCGGCACCGCGATAGGCGTCGACCGGGACGGTGTTGGTGTAGACCGCGTCGACCTCGCAGTGGATCGCGGGAATTTCGTACTGGCCGGACAGCAGCGTGCCGTAGAGATAGGTCGGCACCGACGACGAGAACGTCGACATATAGGCGCCGAGATTGGCGATGGTCTTGACCTTGAGCCCGGTCACCTTGCCCTCGGCGTCGAACGCCATCTCCGCACGGGTGACGTGATCGCGGCCATGGGCATCGGCGAGGAAGGCCTCCGAGCGCTCGGCGACCCATTTCACCGGCCGGTCGACCCGGCGCGACGCCCAGAGACAGACCACCTCCTCCGGATAGATGAAGATCTTCGAGCCGAAGCCGCCGCCGACGTCGGGAGCGATCACGCGCAGCTTGTGCTCGGGCGCGACGCCGACGAATGCGGAAATGACAAGGCGCGCCACATGCGGGTTCTGCGTCGTGTTCCAGAGCGTGAAGCCGCCGGTGCCGGCATCATATTCGCCGATCGCGGCCCGCGGTTCGATCGCGTTCGGCACCAGGCGGTTGTTGACGAGCGCGATGCGGGTGACGTGGCTGGCGGATCGAAGCGCGGCCTCGACCGCCTTGGCATCGCCGATGTGCCATTGATAGATGGTGTTGCGCGGCGCTACCTCGTGGATCTGCGGCGCGGCCTGCGCCTTGGCCGGATCGGTCACCGCCGGCAGCACCTCGTAGTCGACCTTCACCTTCTCGGCGGCGTCCTTGGCCTGCGCCGGCGTCTCGGCGACGACGACCGCGACCGCGTCGCCGACATGGTTGGCCTTGCCGTGGGCGAGCGCCGGATGCGGCGCCATTTTCATCTGCGAGCCATCCTTGGACGTGATCATCCAGCCGCAAATGAGGTGGCCGATCTTGTCGGCGGCGAGCTCGGCGCCGGTCAGCACCGCCAGCACGCCCGGCATCGCGGCCGCCGCCGCGGTATCGATCTCGCGGATCCTGGCATGGGCGTGGGGCGAGCGCAGGAAATAGGCGTGGCTTTGACCGGGACGGCTGACGTCGTCGGTGTAGTGGCCCTTGCCGGTGATGAAACGCCGGTCCTCCCGGCGGCGCACCGCCGCTCCGATTCCGGTCGCGCTCATCGCGGTCTCCTCCCTGGATGACGCCTTACGCTCCTCCCGCTCAAGCCGCGTGGTGGGCGTGTCCTTTCGCCATCGCCTTGGCGCCGGCCGCGATCGCCTTGACGATGTTGTGGTAGCCGGTGCAGCGGCACAGATTGCCTTCGAGCTCGTGACGGATGGTGGGATCGTCGAGGTCGTGGCCCTTGCGGTTCACCATGTCGATTGCGGTCATGATCATGCCGGGGGTGCAATAGCCGCATTGCAGCCCGTGGTGCTCGCGGAAGGCCTCCTGCATCGGATGCAGCGGCCCGTTGGGATCGGCGAGCCCCTCGATGGTGGTGATGTCGGCGCCTTCGACCTGCCAGGCGAAGACGGTGCAGGCCTTCACCGCCTTGCCGTCTATGTGCACCACGCAGGCGCCGCATTGCGACGTGTCGCAGCCGACATGGGTGCCGGTCAGGCGCAGGTTCTCGCGCAGGAATTGCACCAGCAGGGTGCGCGGATCGACGTCACCGGTGACGGCCTTGCCGTTCACCGTCATCGCGACGGCGGTCATGGCTTCCTCCATAAAAGTCCGGCCAAAGGCCTGGTTTTCAACGCCGACGGGCGCGGCCGGCGGCGGATCGGGTCAAAATCGGGCCGATTTTCCCTCGTACGTGGATTTCGAACAAGTCAACTCTGAACCCCCGACGCCGGCCCGGTCAAGGGTGTTTCATGCTATCCGAGATGCGGTTGCTAGGATTTCATCGCCTGAGTTGCATCTCCGAGCACAATCCCGCAGCCGCCCGTGGTACAATTCGTAATGCGCCGCGAAGACGTAATCGCCAAGCTCCGCGCCCACGCCGACGCCATCGCTTCCTTTGGCGTCACGACCTTATACCTCTATGGCTCGGTGGCACGCGATGAGGCGGGGGATCAGTCGGACGTCGACCTGTTCGCCGACGTCGATTACGACCGATTTGGGTTCGTTTCCTTCATGGATCTACGCGAGTTCCTGGCGTCGCTGCTCGGACGCAAGGTGGATTTCACGACCCGGCAGGCCCTGCATCCCGATCTCAAGGAGAGGATCGTTCGGTCCGCGATCAAGGTCTTGGACAATGCCTCGGTCGATCCGGTCCCGGTTGAATGACATCATTCGCGCTATCGACGGAGTCGCCGACACCATCGGCGGGGTCGATTTTGATACATACCAAGCGGTTTTTCACATGCCGCGCACCGTCGAGAGGTGCATCGAAATTGTTTCCAAGGCTACCAGACACATTCCCAGTGACCTCAAATCCGGGTATCCGGAGATTCCCTGGCATCAGATTGCCGGCATCGGTAACGTTCTAAGACACGATTACGACCTCGTCGATCAACGGTTGATCTGGGAAGTGGCCACAGTTCATTTTCCGCGGTTGCGCGCGGTGATTGTCGAACTCAGATCCGAGCTACCGGCAACCGACTGACGGTCACCGACTCGCCGCCACCGCCGCGGCGAATTTCGCGAAGAAATCGTCGGCGGTCTTCTTCGCCGCGCTGTTGATGAGGCGCTGGCCGAGCTGGGCGAGCTTGCCGCCGATCTGCGCCTCGACGTCATAGGTGAGCAGCGTGCCGCCATCCTTGTCGGAGAGCGACACCTTGGCGCCGCCTTTGGCAAAGCCGGCGACGCCGCCTTCGCCTTCGCCGGAGATGCGGTAGCTGTTCGGCGGATCGAGGTCGGAGAGCCTGACCTTGCCCTTCCAGCGCGCCTTGACCGGGCCGACCTTGACCGTGGCCACGGCTTGAAACTCGCTGTCGGAAATCTTGTCGAGCTGCTCGCTGCCGGGAATGCAGCTCTTGAGCACCTCGGGGTCGTTGAGTTTCGCCCACACCACCTCGCGGCTGGCGGTGAGCTGGACTTGCCCGTTCATGGTCATCGCCATCGGCGGTTTCTCCATCGGCTCGGTTGGCGCATCGTGCCCCGGCTTTGGCGTTGCGCACGCGCGACGCGGGCAGGCCCGAGTTGCGATGCAGGGATGATCGCTGGCAACTCCTTATAGGGCGCCGGCGGGCGACGGGGAAAGCGCTCCGACCGAGGCCCAGCCCTGCCGCGGCGGGGGTTGGCGGCCGGCCTGCAGGCGGATAAAGGTGTCCCGCACCGCCATGACCGATCCGCTTGTTCCCTCCTCGCTGCTCGCGCCGTTGATCTCGAGCGCGACGATGCGCAGCATCCTCGACGATCGCGCCCGCCTGCAACGCATGCTGGATTTCGAGGTCGCGCTCGCGCGCGCCGAGGCGGCGGTCGGCGCGATCCCGGCGCTCGCCACCGAACCGATCGCGACCGCCGCCCGCGCCGAGCGCTACGACATCAAGGCGCTGGGCGAAGCGGCGCGTGCCGCCGGCAACATCGCCGTCCCGCTGATCGAGGCGCTCGCCGCCGAGGTCGCCAAGACCGATGCCGCGGCAGCCGGCTGGGTGCATTGGGGGGCGAGCAGCCAGGACGTCATCGACACCGCGCTGGTCGTCGAATTGCGCGCCGCGATCGACGCGCTCACCGCCGATCTCAACCGCGCCATCGAAGGCTTCACCACGCTCGCCGGCCGCCATCGCCGCACCGCCGCGGTCGGGCGCACCTCGCTGCGACACACGCTGCCGATGCCGTTCGGGCTCAAGCTCGCCGGCTACGCGGCGGCGCTGGCGCGCTCGCGCGAGCGGTTGCGCCGGCTGCGCCGGGAAGCGCTGGTGCTGCAATTCGGCGGCGCGGTCGGGACGCTCGCCGCGCTCAATGAGCGCGGGCTCGACATTGCCGAGCGGCTCGCCGCGCTGCTCGACCTGCCGCTGCCGGAGGCGCCCTGGCACACCCACCGCGACCGGCTGGCCGAGGTCGCGTCCGCCCTGGCCATCCTCAGCGGCACCTGCGGCAAGATCGCGCGGGACGTATCGCTGCTGATGCAGAACGACGTGGCGGAGGCGTTCGAGCCGGCGGGGCCGGCCGGCTCCTCGATACTGCCGCACCAGCGCAATCCGACCGCCGCGGCGGTGGCGCTGGCGGCGGCGGCGATTGCGCCCAATCTCGCGGCGACCATTCTCGCCGCGCAGGTGCAGGAGCACGAGGGCGGGCTCGGCGGCTGGCAGGCGGAATGGCCGACCTTTCCGGCGCTCGCGCTCGTCACCTCGGGCGCCGTCGGCGCGATCGTCGAGCTCGCCGAGGGCCTGGAGATCGACAGCGAGCGCATGCGGATCAATCTCGGCGGCACGCGCGGACTGATCATGGCCGAGACGGTAGCGTTCGTGCTCGCCGGCAAGCTCGGCCGAGAGGAGGCGCAGCGGATCGTCGAGGAGGCGAGCCGCAAGGCGGCCGCCGCCAAGCGCGACCTGCACGAGGTGCTCGGCGAGGACGATCGGGTCAAGCTCAGTCTCAGCGTCGGCGAGCTCGCCAAGCTGTTCGAGCCCATGGCCTATCAAGGCGCCGCCCAGACCCTGATCGACCGCATCGTCGGCTCCTTGCAGGGGCGCGGCGGCAAGCGCTGACGAGAGAGAAACGCCAACGGAGGGTGAACCATGCCCATGATCAATGCCGACGACGGCTGCCCGATCCACGTCGAGGTCGAGGGCCCGGAACACGCGCCTGTGCTCATGCTGTCGAATTCGCTCGGCACCACGCTCGACATGTGGGACGAGCAGGTCGCGCCCTTCACCCGGCATTTCCGCCTGGTGCGCTACGACCGGCGCGGCCATGGCAGGTCCGGCGTGCCGCAGGGCCCCTATACGATGGAGCGGCTCGGACGCGACGTGCTCGCCGTGCTCGACGGGCTCGGCCTCAAGACGATCAACTGGTGCGGCCTCTCGATGGGCGGCATGGTCGGCCAATGGCTCGCGGCGAACGCGCCCGAGCGCATCGGGCGCATGGTGATCACCAACACGGCGAGCTACTTTGCCGACAAGAAGGCGTGGCACGACCGGCTTGCGCTGGTGCGCGAGAAGGGCGTCGCGGCCTTCGCCGCGGCCAACATGGAGCGCTGGTTCACCAAGGGATTCCGCGAGCGCGCCCCACAAACGGTCGCGCGCATAAAGGAGATGTTCGCCGCGACCCCGCTCGAGGGCTATCTCGCCTGCGGCGCGGCGGTTCGCGACATGGACCAGCGCGACCTGTTGCCGAAGATCAGGGTACCGACCCTGGTCATCGCCGGCCGGCACGATCCCGCGACCCCGCCGGAGGCGAACGAGTACATCAGCAATCACATCCCGGGCGCGAAATTCGCGCTGCTCGACGCCGCCCACCTTTCCAACGTGGAGCAGCCGCAGGCCTACACCGAGGCGGCGCTCGGGTTCCTGCGCGGCACGTGAGACCGAACGTACGACGGCGCGCCATGTTGATGCCGTCCGTCGGCTGATTTCGGAGGATAACATGGACGACAAGGAACGCTACCGGCGCGGCGCCGGTGCCCGCCGCAAGATACTGGGCAGTGCCTGGGTCGATCGCGCCGACGCCGGCAGGAATGCCTTCAATGCCGACTGGCAGGATTTCATCACCCGTTGCGCCTGGGGCGAGATCTGGACGCGGCCGCATTTCGACGAGCGCACGCGCCGCGTCCTGGTGATCGGCACCATGATGGCGATCGGCCGCTGGGAGGAATTCCGCATGCACGTGCGCGCGGCGCTCATCGAAGGCGGATTCTCCGCCGACGACATCAAGGAGATCATTCTGCAGCAGGCGATCTATTGCGGCGTGCCGGTCGGCAACCACGCCTTTCGGGAAGCGGCCGCAGTGCTGGACGAGGCCGGCAAAGGACGGTGACGGTGGCTCAGGCTGCTGCGTCCGCCGCTCGGCCGCGGGCGAGGCTTTGGGCGGCAGCGGCAGGCGCTTCCTCGAGCTGGCGCTCGACCGCGATCACGACCATCGCGCCGGTCAGCAACAGAAACTGCGTCGCGAGCGCGCGAACGAGGCCGCCGTCGCCGGCGCGGAGCACAGGCCAGGCCCACAGCATGATCGCGCTCCCGGCAAGCAGCAGCACCACGTCGAGCGTTTCGCGATTGGGCTCTCGCCCGGCCATGAGCGCGCGGATAAAGTCGATCAGGTAGGCGACGAACCCGGCCGCGATCACGAGCTTGATGCCGGCAAGCACATTCGACGCGCGCACCAGGCCTTCGAGCCCGAGATCGAGCAGGGCACGGAAATAGCTGGCCGCAGTCGCCTGCAGGCGATCCTCCATTCCGAAAAAGGGCGAGGTCAGCGCGCGCACCGCGTCGATGCCCCAGGCCGGCGCGAAATAGACCGAGACAAGCGCGGCATTGACCGCGCCGAGCCGAGAGCGATACGGCATTGCGGCCTCCCGAGGGCGCGGCAGGCCATCGCTCCGTGGCGACGGCATCCTTTCGCGCGACCACTTGCGCTCTATCGGCTCGCGACCCGAGCCTCAACGGAAACTCTTTCTTAACCTTACGGAGAACGGAGCTGTAGGATGGGTTGAGCGTAAGCGAAACCCATCGAAGCGCATCGCCCGGCGAGGGATGATGGGTTTCGCTTCGCTCAACCCATCCTACGTCACTGCGTCACCCTCCCCGCGCCGCCCGGAACTCGTGCGGCGTGGTGCCGGTCTGCTTGCGGAAGAAGCGGGCGAAATGGGAGGGGTCGGAGAAGGAGAGATCGTAGGCGATCTCGTGGACGGAAGGCTGGTGAAGACGAGCTGGCGCTTGGCCTCGGTGAGCACGCGCTGGCGGATCAGGTGACCGGCGGTGACGCCGGTCGCCCGCCTGACATGGTCGTTGAGGCGGTCGACGGTCATCGCCAGCTTGTCGGCGTAGAACGCGAGCTGCCGCTCCTTGTGGAAGTGCTCCTCGACCAGGTTGCGCAGCGCGTCGACCGTCGCGCCGGTCGGCTCGAGCGCGACCGGCTCCGCGCTCGCGCGCGCATGCGCGGCGGCGAGCCGCGCCACCTCGACCGCGATCAGGGCCAGTAGCCCGCGCATGGCGATGCGAAAGCCGGCGCGCGCCAGGAAGCGCTCCTCGTGCAGCTCGACCGCCCGGCGCAGGAGGCGGTCACGCTCGCCATCGCCGAGCGGCACCACCGGCTCGGCCGCGAGCGCCCGTAGGCGCGCGAGCGCCTCGCCGCGGCGATCGCCGATCGCCTCGGCCACGTCCTCGGTGAAGGTCATGACCCAGCCGTCGGTCGCCGCCGGCCGGAAGCGAAAGCCATGGGCGATCGTCGCCGGGACCAGAATCGCGCAGGGCGCCTCGAACGCGATGGTGGCGGCCTCGAAGGTCATCTCGCCGCCGCCGCGCTCGATCAGGAGGATCTGGAACAGGTTGCGATGTCGGTGCGCGCGGATCGTCCAGTCGTGGATCGAGGAGCGCGAGGCGATCGTCTCGATGTGAATGAAGTCGAAGGCCTGATCGTCGGGCGGATCGCCATAGAGATGGAACAGCGGGAGCGCGGCGGTGGCCATGCAAGAAATCATAAGCCAGCGCCGGCAAAGAGAAAACGTGTCACGCCGGCGCGCGACCGCGCCGTGCACATCAATCCAAAAGATTGTGGCTCCGCCGACCGGCGGAGCCACTGCTTGAAAACGGGACGACAAGGCCCGGCGGTCGCGGAACTCAGCGATTCATGCCGCCCTGTTGACCGCCGCGGCCCGGCTCTTGCGACTGCTGACCGGGCTTCTGCTGGCCGCCCTGCTGCTGTTGGCCCGGCTTCTGCTGCCCGCCGCCGCCCTGCTGGTGTTGGCCGGGCTTCTGCTGGCCGCCACCGCCCTGCTGCTGGCCGGGACGCGGATCGTTCTGCTGGTTCGGATTCTGGGTCATGAGCTTCTCCTCGCGGGTTCCCCGTGCTCGTTTGCCCACGGAGCGTCAACGTGAATGCGTCGATAAAGTTGCGCTGCAACATGCCGATTGCCCGGATCGCCGCGGTTTCGTGCCGGAATCGACGCGAATTCGCGCCCTTTCGGGCCGAAACGGGCTCACACGCGCTTGTATGCGCGGCCGTGATAGACGAGCGCAGGGCCCTCCGGGCCGAGCCGCGCCGCCTCGACCGCGCCGAAGAAGACGTTGTGGCTCGCGACCGACCTCACCTCGACGATCCGACAGTCGAACGCGATCACCGCCGAGGCGAGCACGGGGCTGCCGGTCGATAGCGTCAGCCATTCCCCGCTGGCGAAACGGTCGCTGCCGGTGACGCCGGTGCGGCCGGAAAAGATGTCGGCGATCTCGGCGCCGCCGGCGCCCAGCGTGTTGACGCAGAACACGCCGTTCTCGACCACCGCCGGATTGGTCTGGCTGCGCCGATTGAGACACATCAGCAGCGTCGGCGGGGCGTCGGACACCGAGCAGACCGCGGTTGCGGTCGCTCCCGCCTTGCCGCCGGGCCCGGCAGTGGTGACGACGTGGACGGCGGCGCCGAGACGGCTCATGGCTTCGCGAAAGGCCGCCGGCTCGACCGTGCGCACGATCTCGGGCCCCACGGCCGTGAACGCGCCGTCCATGGCATCGTCGGGGCGTTGGTCGATCCAGCTCATTGCGACAAGCTCGACGGAGGGTGCCTAGTGCCGCAGAAGCAGCATGATGACGCCTACGCTGATCGCGAGATTGAATCCGACCATCCATTTCAGCTGTGTCAAATCCCCCTCGATCCGGGAAAATCGATTTTCGTAACCGGCCACGACCTCGGCCGTCTTGCGCGCCTGGTCTTCCGGCGCGCCGGCGGATTTGAGAGCGTCATAAAGCTCGGAAATCATCGTGGCCATGAGGTTCGCTCCTGCTTCACAATATGGTGCCGGTCAATATTTCTGTCCAGGACCGCCAATCGCGCCGTCATTCGGCGGCGCGCTTGGCTCCGGCAATTCCGGTATACGCGACGTCGTCCGGATCGAGCCAGGCCGGATCGCGCCAGCCGTTCTCGTCGTAATCGGAGAGGCATTGCTCGGCGAGCGCGATCATGTCGTCGAGCGCGCCGGTCGAGCGCGCGTTCCACAGCGCCTGGATGCGGATGTCCTCGTGGTTGCCGGCGTAGTTCATCTCGTAGAGCTCGTGGCGGCCGCCGAACTCGGTGCCGATCGCGTCCCACAGGAGCTTCATCACCTTGATGCGCTCCTTGTAGCCGATGCCGTGCGAGCCGCGCACATATTTGGCGAGATATTTGTCGATCTCGGGATTCTTGAAATCCTTGGCCGAGGACGGAAGATAGATCAGCGCCGAAGCGACGATCTTCTCCACGATCTCCTTGACGCGGCCATAGGCCTCGCCGGCGAACACGCGGTAGCTCGAGCCCGACTGCACGTTGGGCAGCACGGCGCCGTCGACCCAGGACGTGGGATTCGCCGCCATCGCCTCGGTCAGCGCCCAGAACAGGTTGCGCCAGGCGATCACCTCGCCGAGCATCGCCTGATTGCCGCGAAACTCGTCGGCGCCGGTCGTGCGCAGCGCCTTGGCGATGATGCCGACGAGGAAGTCGAGCTTGACCGCGAGCCGCGTGCAGCCCTGGAACTGGTAGCCGGCGAGAAAGCCCGACTGCGGGAAGAAAACCTTCAGCTTGTCGAGATCGCGATGCAGCAGCACGTCCTCCCACGGGATGAACGCGTTGTCGAAAACGAAGATCGCGTCGTTCTCGTCGAAGCGCGACGACAGCGGATAGTCGAAGGGAGTGCCCATCACGCTCGCCATCATCTCGTAGGAAGTGCGGCAGAGCAGCTTCACCCCGGGCGCGCTCATCGGCGCGATGAACATGACCGCGAGATCGGTGTCGTGGGTCGGCACCGCCGCGTTCTGGCCGAGGAAATTGTAGTGGGTAAGCGCGGAGGAGGTCGCCACCACCTTGGCGCCCGACACGTAGATGCCGGCGTCGGTCTCCCTCTGGATGCTGATGAACACGTCCTTGACCTGATCCGGCGCCTTCGCCCGGTCGACCGGCGGATTGACGATGGCGTGGTTCATGAACAGCACGTGCTCCTGGGCGCGCCGGTACCATGTCTGGGCGTTGCCGGAGAACTTTCCGTAGAATCGATGATTGGCCCCGAGCGTGTTCATCAGCGAGGCCTTGTAGTCGGGCGAGCGCCCCATCCAGCCATAGGACATGCGGGCCCATTGCGCGATCGCGTCGCGTTGGGCGAGAAGCTCCTCGCGCGAGCGCGCGACGCGGAAGAATTTGTGCGTGTAGCCGCCCGAGCCGGTATCGGTCGGCGAGGTGAGAACATCCTTGGACCTGGGATCGTGCAGGGCGTCGTAGAGGCGGGCGATCGAACGGGCGGCGTTGCGGAAGGCGGGGTGCGCGGTCACGTCGTCGACGCGCTCGCCGTAGACGTAGACTTCCCGCCCGTCGCGCAGGCTGGCGAGATATTCCGCGCCCGTGAACGGCCGCCCCTTGGCGCCGATGGCGTCCTCGCACCTGCTCAGGCTCATGCGGCGCCTTTCACGTTGGATACTGCGCTCGACGCATCTTCCACGGCGAGCCGATTCCGGCTGCACCGTCAAAACGCCATGCACGGGAGGAAGGCACTCGCGAAGGCGAGTGTCAATGCGGCCGCCGATCTCGGGGCCAACCCACCTCGGGGTTTCCCGCGGTGCCCTTCGGAGGAAAGATCAGTAGTTGTTCCGCCGACCGGCAAGAGGCTCCGCAGGAGCAACAATCCACGCGCAGCGGGCCCTGCGGCTCAATCGACACGACCGCCGTTTGCAACGCACTGATCGATCAGGCTGCCGGAGGTGTAGGGCAACACGCGGTATTTTGGGCCGTGGCTGTACTGTATGCCGGGCTGCCCGTATTTCCGGAAGATCTCGTTTCTGCATTTAAGATACAGAGCTTCTCGCGATTGCGGCTGCGATTTCGACTGCGTTTGCGCAGCCGCCTCGCCAATGAGTGGCACCCGGCTCGCCGGGAGAACGAGCAGCAACGTAATGTACAATGCGAGCAGCGGCTTTCTCATGACGATCCTCCCGCAGCAGGCCGCGCGTCTCAGCGCGCGGGCCCGCCGTTGGCCACGCACTGATCAACCGCGCCGATGAGAAATTTGTTTGGCAACACCCGCGATCCTGGGCGGCGGTTGTACTGGATGCCGGGCTGCCCGTATTGCCGGAACACCGCCGCGCGGCATTTCTTGTACAAATCATCGCGCGATTCTGCCGCGGCCCGCCCGATGAAGGACACGTTGAGCGGAGCGGGCAACGGATGGCACAAAAGCAACCCAAGGAACAATGCAAGGGGCAGCGTTCTCACGACGCATCCTCCCCGATTGAAGCTGCGCATCCACCCCTGAGCATAGCATACCATTAGTTGCTTTGCTAGCCTCCCGCACGCGCGTCCTGCGGCTCCCGGCTGCCTTTCTCGGGCCCAGGGACACCGTCGCGGAACGGAGGGGATCAACGGCCGGTCGGCGCAGCTCGCGCACATCGCGATCAACTTGCGAGCGCCCGGCACGGACTTTCCCACAAGGCCATGGCGGCGGAGACGAGCGCAAACCCGGAAAGACGAATCAGGAATTCCGCGGGCATTGCCGGCGATACGCGCGTGAACGAGGAGGCCGCGGACGCGCGGCCTCCTCACTTGCCCGGGTCGATTCGAAAAGACCCACCGATCGGCTCGGCCAAACGCCGCAGACGATCCGTCAATGCAGCCCGACACCCGAAACCGCCCGCCTGCGCCGCCGGCCGATCCGTGACGGCGCAGGCGTGGGACCATTCCATTCTCCGGACCGAGAACGCGCAGGCGGAACTTCCGTTCCCTGCTGCGCGGCACGCGCGCCGCGTCCGCAGGTTCTCCCCAAGCGGCCGTCTGCCCTGGGCGCAGCGCCGTTGCTGGCTTTCGGTGCTCCTGCTAGAGGTTCGTCGTTGCCGAACCGCTGGGGACGCCCCGATCGGGTGCGCTCGGACATGGAAGTCTTCATCCAGCAGCTCATCAACGGCATCACGCTCGGCTCGATCTACGGTCTCATCGCCATCGGCTATACGATGGTGTTCGGCATCATCGGCATGGTGAACTTCGCCCATGGCGACGTGTTCATGGTGTCGGCCTTCATCGCGCTCATAACGCTGCTCGTGCTCACGACCTGGCTCGGCGTCGGCTCGGTCCTGCTGGCGCTCCTGATCGTGCTCATCGTCGCCATGCTGCTGACCTCGCTCGTCAACTGGACGATCGAGCGCGTCGCCTACCGGCCGCTGCGCGGCTCGTTCCGGCTCGCACCGTTGATCTCGGCGATCGGCATGTCGATCTTCCTCTCGAACTTCGTGCAGGTCGCGCAGGGTCCGCGGTTCAAGTCGATCCCGGAATCCCTGAGCGAGGTGGTCGTGCTGATCGCGGACCCCGACGGCTACGACGTGGCGGTGTCCTACAAGCAGCTCGTGGTCTGGGCGGTGACGGCGGTGCTCCTGCTCGCGTTCTGGTACGTGGTCAGCAGGACCGCGCTCGGGCGGGCGCAGCGGGCCTGCGAGCAGGACCAGAAGATGGCGGCGCTCCTCGGCATCGACGTCGACCGCACCGTCTCCATCACCTTCGTGATCGCGGCCGCCCTCGCCGCGGTCGCCGGCACCATGTATCTCATGTATTACGGGGTGGTGAGCTTCGCCGACGGCTTCGTGCCCGGGGTCAAGGCCTTCACCGCCGCGGTGCTGGGCGGGATCGGCTCGCTGCCCGGCGCCGTGCTCGGCGGGCTTCTGATCGGCCTGATCGAGACGATGTGGTCGGCCTATGTTTCCAGCGACTACAAGGACGTTGCCGCCTTCTCGATTCTCGCCATCACCATGATCTTCCTGCCGCAGGGCATCCTCGGCCGCCCGGACGTGGAGAAGGTGTGAGATGGCGGAGGCGGCCCCGCGCGTCGACGTCGTGCGCGCGCTGAGGCAGGCCGCGTTCACCGGCCTCATCGCATTCGGGCTGTTGCTGCCGCTGATCGGCTTCAACACCGTCCAGAACATCCACAACGAGCTCGTCCTCGAGACGCGCTGGCCCCTGCTCGCCGCGCTGGTCGCGATCATCACCGGCGGCCGGTTTCTCCATGCGCTCCTGCTTGCACCATGGCTCGAGCGCCGGGCCATGCGGCCGCTGGCGGATCACGCGGCGCCAGGGATCTCGGACGCGGGCAAGACCGACGTTTCGAGAATGCGCCTGCCCGCCGAAGCCGGCATGCGCTCGGCCTGGCGGCGGCGACTGGCGCGCGCGCTGGTCCCGTTCACGCTCGGCTTTGCGATCGTGTACCCCGTGCTCGCGCTCTCGCTCGCCGGCTTTCAGGGCGCGGCGAAATGGATCGACAATTTCGGGGTCCAGATCCTGATCTACGTGATGCTCGGCTGGGGCCTCAACATCGTGGTCGGGCTCGCCGGCCTGCTCGATCTCGGCTATGTCGCATTCTACGCGGTCGGCGCCTATTCCTATGCGCTGCTCGCCAAGACCTTCGGCCTGTCGTTCTGGATCCTGCTGCCGCTGGCGGGCTGCCTCGCCGCGTTCTGGGGCATCCTGCTCGGCTTTCCCGTGCTGCGGCTGCGCGGCGATTACCTCGCCATCGTGACGCTCGCCTTTGGCGAGATCATCCGGATGGTGCTGATCAACTGGGTGCCGGTCACCAACGGCTATGCCGGCATCACCGGGGTGCCGCGGCCGACCCTGTTCGGCATCCCGTTCGATGCGTCCGATCGGGGCTTCGCCGCCCGGTTCGGGCTCGAATTCACGCCGATCTACCGCATCCTCTTCCTCTATTACCTGATTCTGGCGCTCGCCCTGATCACCGCCGCCCTGACGGTGCGGCTGCGGCGGTTGCCGATCGGGCGCGCCTGGGAGGCCTTGCGCGAGGACGAGATCGCCTGCCGCTCGCTCGGCATCAACACCACCAACACCAAGCTCACCGCCTTTGCGATGGGCGCAATGTTCGCGGGCTTTGCCGGATCGTTCTTCGCGGCGCGGCAGGGGTTCATCTCGCCCGAGAGCTTCACCTTCATGGAATCGGCGGTGATCGTCGCCATCGTCGTGCTCGGCGGCATGGGCAGCCTGCTGGGGGTGGCAATCGCAGCCGTCATCATGACCGGCGGCACCGAGATCATGCGCGAGCTCGACTTTCTCAAGGCCGTGTTCGGCAGCGGCTTCGATCCGGCCCAATACCGCATGCTGCTGTTTGGCCTGGCCATGGTGCTGATCATGATCTGGCGGCCGCGCGGCCTGATCGCGACGCGCGCGCCGTCGGTGTTTCTGAAGGAATACCCCTCCCCCGCCGGCGCGAAGCGACCGGCAGGGAATCCCGCGCGTGCGTGAGGCCCGAGGATGAGCGCGGCCGCCGACGATTCAGGCCTCGCCGCCGCGCGGCGAAACGGGATGCCGGTCGGGCCGGTGCTGCGCGTCGAGCATCTGCGCATGCGCTTCGGCGGGCTCCTCGCCGTCCACGATCTCTCGTTCACCGCCGCGCGCGGCGACATCACCGCCCTGATCGGACCCAACGGCGCCGGCAAGACCACCGTGTTCAACTGCATCACCGGCTTCTACAAGCCGACCGAGGGCCGCATCGCCTTGCAATTCGGCGACGCCGGCGTGTGGCAGGAGCTCGGCGCCTTGACCGAGCGGGGTACGCGCAGCATCGCGCGCGGCGGCGGCGTCCTGTTCCTGCTCGAGCGCATGCCGGACTACCTGGTGACGCAAAAGGCGCGGGTCGCGCGCACCTTCCAGAACATCCGTCTGTTCCCGGGCATGACCGTCCTGGAGAACCTGCTCGTCGCCCAGCACAATGCGCTAATGCGGGCGTCCGGGTTTACCGTGCTGGGCGCGCTCGGGCTTCCCCGCTACGCACGGGCCGAGCGGGCGGCGATCGAGAAAGCGCGCCACTGGCTCGACAAGAGCGGGCTTGCCGGGCGCGCCGACGATCCGGCCGGCGAATTGCCCTATGGCGCGCAACGCCGCCTCGAAATCGCGCGCGCGATGTGCACCGAGCCGGTACTGCTCTGCCTCGACGAGCCGGCCGCCGGCCTCAATTCGAACGAAAGCGCCGAGCTCGGCCGCTACCTGCAGGCCGTCCGCGACGAGCATATGACCTCGATCCTCCTGATCGAGCATGACATGACCGTGGTGATGGATATTTCGGACCACATCATCGTGCTCGACCACGGCCAAAAGATCGCCGACGGCACGCCCGCGCAGATCCGCAACGATCCCGGGGTGATCGCGGCCTATCTCGGCGTCGAGGAGGAGGAGGTCGCGCAAGCCGAGAGCGAGGTCGCGCCATGAGCGCGCCGGCACGGGTCAAGCGGATCATCGACGCGCTGGTGAGATGCTCCCTCTCAGCGTTCCTCGCCGCGACCGCGGCAGCCGAGCGCGCGAGCGCGCAGAGCTATCCGACCCGTCCGGTCACTTTCGTGGTGCCGTTCGCGCCCGGCGGCGGCACCGAGTTGCTGGCGCGCTTGCTGGGACAGCGGCTCGAGCAGCGGCTCGGCAAGCCGTTCGTGATCGAGAACCGGGCGGGCGGCGGCGGCGTGACCGGGGCGGTCGCGGTCGCCCGTGCGGCGCCCGACGGCCACACCATTCTCATGGCCCCGGCGCCGGTGATGGCGATCAACGTCACCCTGCACAAGACATTGCCCTATGATCCGTCCGTCGACTTCGTGCCGATCGCGCTCGTGGTCGCCACCCCCTATGTGCTGGTGGTGACGCCGTCGCTGCCGGCGCAATCGGTGCCCGATCTCATCAAGCTCGCAAGGGAGCGGCCCGGGCAGCTCTCCTTCGCCTCGGCCGGGCCGGGCACGCCGCATCACCTGTTCCCGGAGCTGTTCAAGAGCATGACCGGGATCGACATGACGCACGTGCCCTATCGCGGCTCGCTCCCGGCGCTCACCGACGTCGCGGCCGGGCACGTCGAGCTCATGTTCAGCGATGTCCCGCCTGCCATCGGTATGATCAACGAGGGCAAGGTGCGCGCGCTCGGCGTCTCGACCAAGGAGCGGGTGGCCGCGTTACCCGATCTTGCGCCGATCGCCGAGCAGGGCGTGCCCGGCTTCGACGCGGCGTCGTGGCAGATGGTGGTCGCGCCGGCGGCCACGCCTCCCGACGTGGTCGAGCGTCTGTACGCCGAGATCAAGGCCTTCATGGCTCAGCCGGAGATCAGGGAGCGCGTCTCCAAGATGGGCCTCATCCCGATCGATACGCCTTCGGTCGCCAATCTGCGAATCTTCGTCAAGACCGAAATCGACCGATGGGGCAAGGTCGTGGAGCAGGCGGGAATTGCCGGATCGCAATGACGAGCAGCGCGAAGGGAACCGGCCGATGACCGCACCGCTCCTCTGCGTGCGCGGGGTGAAGGCCTATTACGGCCACATTGCCGCGCTGCGCGGCGTCGACGTCGACGTCGACGAGGGCGAGATCGTGACGCTGATCGGCGCGAACGGCGCCGGCAAATCGACGCTGATGATGACGATATTCGGCAATCCGCGCGCCCGCGAAGGCCGCATCACCTTCGGCGGCCGCGACATCACCCGGCTCTCGACGCACGAGATCGCCCGGCTGAAGATCGCGCAGGCCCCGGAGGGGCGCCGCATCTTCCTGCGCATGACCGTGCTGGAGAACCTGCAGATGGGCGCCGCGGTCGCGGACCCGGCCCACTTCAAGGCCGACCTCGCGCGCGTGTTCGCGCTGTTTCCCCGCCTCGAGGAGCGCATCGGGCAGCGCGGCGGAACGCTCTCGGGCGGCGAGCAGCAGATGCTGGCGATCGCGCGCGCCCTGATGGGCCGGCCCCGCCTGCTGCTGCTCGACGAGCCGTCGCTCGGCCTCGCGCCGCTGATCGCGCGGCAGATTTTCGGCGCGATCAGGACGCTCAATGCCGAGGAGAAGCTCACCGTCTTCCTGGTCGAGCAGAACGCGTTCCATGCCCTCAAGCTGGCGCACCGCGGATACGTCATGGTCAACGGATCGATCACGCTCAGCGGCAGCGGCCGCGAGCTTCTGGATCGGCCCGAAGTGCAAAGCGCCTATCTCGAAGGCGGCCGCCATTGATACCGGCGCTGGATCGCCCGCGCGCGGCGATGATAGAAACCTGTGCAGCCGCGCCGATCGACTTTCACGGATGAGGGAAGCCATGCCGATCCGGATCGCCGTCGTCGCCGCGGCCCTCACGCTCGGCGCGCCGCTCGCGCACGCCGCCGGTAATCTCGACAAGATCAGCCATATTCTGGTGATCTATCTCGAAAACCGCAGCTTCGACAGGCTGTTCGGCGAATTCCCTGACGTGAGCGGGCTCGCTTCTTCGGCCTCCCACATCCCGCAGGTCCCGATCCAGGGGCTACCCTACCATCTCAGAATGCCGAAGACCTTTACCGGGACATACGCAACGGCCGCCTGCCGCCGGTCGCCTTCTACAAGCCGGCCGGCAATGTCGACCAGCACCCCGAACTTCATCGCCGCCGACCGCGAGGTCGACCGTGTCGTGCGCATGATGCAGAACAACGACGAGTTCGGCGGCTTTTTCGACCACGTCGCTCCGCCGATGGACGCCGCGGCCGGTGCGCGCGCCGATTATTTCGGTCGCGGCACGCGCATCCCCGCGATCATCGTCTCGCTGCTCCTGAACCAACGCGGCAAGCCGGATTCGACCGAGTTCGACACCACCTCGATCGCCAAATTCATCGCCGACCGGCATGGCCTCGAGGCCTTGCCGCAGCCGCGCTTCGACGCGGTCAACAGCCTTTCGCGCCTGTTCTGATGCAGTTCTCGATCCCCGAGCTCCTCTCCGACGAGCGCTCGCTCCTCGTGTTCCTGCTGGTGAGCGTCGCGATGGGCGGCGGCGCCGCCTGGCTTGCCGGACGGGCGATGGCCGCGACGTGGCGGCCGTGGTGGCATATCGCCTTCTACATGCTGCTCCTTGCCTTCGCCGTGCGCTTCATCCATTACGCCTTGTTCGACAGCAC
>WNFD01000506.1_pt1 | contig 46662 bp, 43 predicted proteins | sample 5400491 | NCBI WGS metagenome assembly WNFD01 (sample SAMN13153343, study PRJNA577476) | soil metagenome | isolation source: 120 cm saprolite under Douglas fir tree site 2 hole 2 replicate 2 | place: USA:California | collected 2015-04-18
CGGCCACTGGCAGCAGCCTGCTCGCCTCGAGCTGTTTGTCATCGTGCAGAAGGTCGAGGATCAAGCCGACGACTTCAGCCGGGTGCCGGAGCGAGGCGGCACCGCGGTGTTCTTCATGATCACCTGGGGCTTTCTCGACCGCGACGGCCGCTGGCAGACGGGACAGCTCGTCGCGAACGATCTGTCGCCGGCAGCCGAAGCCGAGATGATCACGGCCTGGCAGACCGAGTTGAACCGATTGGCCGAGCTGCAGGGTGTCCCCATTCGAGATATTCGTCTCTTCCACTGGGGAAGCCAGGAAACCCTCTTGCCCGATCTGAATTGGTTCCCCCTTCTCCGCAACTTGATCCACGTCGAGCCGGTTAGCGTGCGCGGGGCGTTCGGCTTTGGCCTGCCCGAGATGGCCCAGGCGTTCCACGCGCTAGGACTCATCGAATCGGCCTTACCCGACCAACCACGGGACCCCCTGGCGGCGATGGCTGGCGCCTGGTCGGCCGCCAAGGAGGCCAAGTCGCTTTCGATACCGCTAGAGCAGACCGCCCCAATGCAGGTGATCGGCACGTTCAGCCATGAAGCCTGCCGCAGCATGATGGAGATTCTGGCTCTCCTCCGCAAGCTCGCCCAGGCCTCGCTCGCGGGGGCCGCCTAATGCCCTGGAAGCTGCATATCACCCTGGTCCAACAGGGTCTGATCGTCCAGCAGGAGTTCGCCAAGCTGGTCATGATGGGCAGCAAGGGTCGGATACAGCTGGCGCCCCCGCTGACGGACGATGAGCGGCGCGACTGGGAGCTTCACATTCGAGGCCAGTTCGGTTTTGGTCTTGCGGTCCAGGTCAAAAGCACGATGAACGTTCGGCAACCCACTCGCGTGTCGCCGACTATGCACTGCTTTTTCAGGGTGCCGATTAAGCACCTTGTCACGAGCCCGTATTTCTACTACTTCATGGCGTACCTCGACCCGAAACTGATGCGCCTCGCTGATCCGGTCTTCGTTATCCCGTCAAGCTTCCTCCACAAGCACGCCAGCCCCAGGCGCCATGGCGAATACATCCACTTCACCTTCATGGGATCCCTGTCGCCGACCAGTAAGGACCGCTGGCGGCCGTATCAGGTCAACACGCTCGATCTCGGAGAAAAGGTGTTCGAGATCATGAATGACCTGAAGCGACGCAGGGTCCCGGTCGACCAGGCGGCGGCGATCCTATCCATGCAGGGCGCAGTTCGGGTGGCTCCCACCGGCCGCCGTATCATCCGCGCAGCGTAGGCAGGCCGCCCGTTCGGCCTAGCCGGAGGATACCCTCGGCCCCCGTTGCATTGGTAATGACAGCCAAGGCGGCAGCCGTAATGTTGGCCATCGCCGGCCTCCTGGGTGGCCTCTCCCACCCAGCCGACGCCGGCTTCCGGTCGCGGCTCGCGCCGCCCGTAGCGACGGGCGGACTCGGCTTCGGGTTGGCGAACGGACCCTCCGATATCGGCTGGATGACCTCGAGCGGGGTTCCCTGGGGGTATCGCTACCAGTACCTCGCCGGCGGAGTGAATACTGGCACCGGATGGGAGACCTGGAATACCCCGGCGGGCCAGTTCGCCGGCTACTACATGACGGACAGCGCGGCTAATGGATACTTCCCGGTCTTCAGCTACTACGAGCTCCTGCAGTCGACACCGTCGAGCGGGACCAACGAGAGCGACCGGGACTTCAACAACCTTAATAACGCCGGCACCATGAACGCCTACTACGCGAACTTCGTCCTGCTCATGCACCAGGCCGCGACATACGGCGGGCAGGTGATCGTCCAGGTCGAGCCGGACCTGTGGGGCTACCTCGAGCAGCACGCCGCCGGCGGATTGGCCGCTTCGGTCTCCGCCAAGGTCAAGAGCTCCGGCAATGCCGACGTCGCCGGCATCGATGACACGGTCCAGGGCTTCGCCGGCGCGCTGCTCCACCTGCGCGACAAGTACGCGCCCAACGTGCTGCTCGCGACCCACGCCTCGTCATGGGCGAGCCTGGTCGACATCGCCACGAATACCAACCCCGCGGTCAACCCCGCCCAGGAAGCGGATAAAGTCGCCGCGTTCCTCAATTCGGCCGGCGTCGCCTCGAACCCCTGGGGAAGCACCTTCGACCTCGTCTTCAACGACGTCGCCGATCACGATGCCGCCTGGTGGGAGCTCGTGCAACATGATGGCGGCGCGCACTGGTGGAACCGCACGAACGCGACGCTGCCCAACGTCAACCAGTGGCTGGCGTGGATGACCGAGCTGCACCTAAAGACGGCCCGCCCGCTCATCGAGTGGCAGGTGCCGGTCGGCAACCAGTATTACCTGACCATGAACAACACCGACGGCCACTACCAGGACAACCGGGCGGAGATCTTCCTCGCCAATACCTCCGCGCTGCAGGCCGCCGGCATCCAGGCGGTCCTCTTCGGGGCCGGGAACGCCGGGCAGACGACCTACACGGACGCCAAGGCCGATGGCATCACGAACAATGGCGGCGTGCCGACGACGGATCTCCTGGGTGGCTGCAATGCCTGCAACACCCACGTGTCGTCGTATCCCGATGATGACGGCGGATACTTGCGCATATTCGTCGGCCGCTTCTACGCGAGTCATCAGTGGCTGCTCAACCGGCTGCCCCCTCCTCCGGCGCCACAGTCACCCGCGCGCCGGCAGGCAGCTTCCCTCTACCTTGCACCGAAGCTTCATTCAAGTTCCCTCCCCCTCCGGGTGAGGGCAGGGTCGGTGCCGACTGCCCTTGCACCTACAATTGGCTCCCGATGGGCCGCGATCTCGCGCTAAAGCTCACGACAGATCGCCCTGGCGAGCTTGCCCGAGTCGCCCAGACACTAAGCAGCGCCGGCGTCAACATCGAGGGTATCGCCGAGATCGGGGGTATCGTCCATGTCCTGGCTCGCGATCCCGGGGCGGCCCGCTCGGCCCTGCGCGCCGGCGGCTACACCATCGACGGCGAGCTCGAGGTGCTGGTACTGCCGATGACGGACCGGCCCGGCGAGCTGTCGATGATCATGCAGCGGCTGGCTGACGCTTCGGTGAACCTGCGGTTCATCTACCTCGCCACCGATACCCGGGTAGTCATCGGGGCCGACGACATCACCCGAGCGCGCGCTGCCCTCGAGTCCGTCAGGAACTAGGGTATTCGAAGATTTACCTCGAGGTTAAGCGCAGATAGACGGCGGAAGAGCTACGCTGGCGCGTTTTTCTTTCTTCACTGCTTGTCGACTACTTCACGTTGTCTCACAAATACCTCCTCATCTAGAACGTCCTTGATCTTCCAATAAGGGGCGACAATCGCGACCCCTGAGTTCTGCCGCACCTCCCACGGTTGCGGGATCATCTTGCCGGTTTCCTTGTCAAAGATCGACGCGGACTCCTGCTTGTGGCCCGTATCGATACCTACCAGGCCGATTGTCTCGCTGTAAAAAGGCATCATTGTCTTATTACCCCGGTAGCTGGCCGGGCCGATGTAAACAAAGACGGGTGAGCCGCTGAACCCAGGGAGCGAGCGCATCTCAATCAGGTAGGCCTCAACGCGGATGCCGCGCGCGTCGATGATGCGTTCTCCAGGCATGAGTGCAATGTTTCCGAAGCGGGCGACTGGCTGGTTACTAGCCTGCCCTTCGTGGCCGATGAAGCGCCCTACCATTACCGTCTCGTCACCGATCCCGACGTTGAGCTCTTTCATCCGCGCCGGTGTCGGGCCGTAGCTTTCCCATTCGAGCGCGGTCACCTGCCAGTCGTCTGGAATATCTACGGCGGCAGCGGCAACGTCATCGCCGTCTGGGTGGTGAACCCACGCCGCTTTGGGAAAGCGAAGCAGTCCGAACCCGGCCTTTGTATTGCCTCGCGCCACAAGGTCGCGTGACGCAACATGGAGGTTGGTAACTAAATAGATAAATGGACGTCGGAGAACTTCGCTACGAACACTCGCGAAGAACCCCGTGCCACCGGCCTTTTCCCCCTTTTTGGCCGCCTCCTCATTCGGGTACAGAAAAACGACAGCCTCGAGCAGTTCGTCAGGTACCCGCGGCACTACGCGCTCCCATTGCGCGCTCCGGTGCTCGCGCTGCGTAAGAACTTCAACTCGGCGAAGCCGGCCATCGCGAGCGATCATAGCCTCCGCGCGGGTGAGTTAAGTATGTTGCAACCAGAAGGGGGTGCCGCCGTTGGAATCCAGGAGGGGTCCGCCGGAAGCGAGCCTTCCAGAACGCCCGAATAGGAAGCTACTAGGACTAGCCTGACGCCTCGGCGAACCTGCGGTTCATCTACCTCGCCACCGACACGCGCGTGGTGATCGGCGTCGACGACATCACGCAGGCCCGCAGGTGCTCGACGCTTCCAGGAATTAAGCCGAACCCGGCGACGCCTAGGAACTTCTATCGAGGAAGTCATCGAGGGCAGCCTGCCACGTCCGCAGTGTCGGCAGGCCGAGTGACGGCCATCTGACGCTGACCAACGAGCTGTTCTGCGGTCGCGGCGCCGGACGCCCAGCATCGACGCTTGTGATGGGTTGCACTTCGACGGCCCCACGCACGATCGCGTTCGCGAATTCGAACCGGCTGCATGCGCCTGCGTTTACGACGTGAAACATCCCGCGAGCCGGCGTCCGAATCAGCCGGTTGATCGCGTCGGCCAGGTCCCCCGCCAACGTCGGACTGCCGACCTGGTCCGCGACCACCTTGAGCGGCTTCCCTTTACTCGCCGCATCGAGGATCGCCTTCACGAAATTGCTGCCATGCATCCCGTATAGCCAGGCCGTTCGTAACACGCAGGCGGACGCCTTCGATTCCAGCACCAACCGTTCCCCCTGGTATTTCGAGCGACCGTAAGCGCTCAGCGGATTCGGCCGGTCGTCTTCGGTATACGCTGTTCCCTTCCTCCCGTCGAAGACGTAATCGGTGCTGACATGGATGAGACGGGCATTGACATCGGCTGCCGCTCCGGCGAGGTTGGCCGGTCCCTGAGCGTTGACGGCGAAGGCCCTATCCTCTGCGACCTCAGCGCCGTCCACGTCGTTAAAGGCGGCTGCGTTGATCACCCAGTGCGGCCGAACCTGCCTAACCATCGCCATGACAGCGGCCTGATCGCTGATGTCCAGCGAATGATGGTCCCGAGCATGGACCTCCTCGTCGCGGAGCACCGCCTGGAGTTCTCGACCGAGCTGCCCTCCGGCCCCGGTGACGAGAACTCTCATCCCTACTGCGGGATGGCCCGGGTAGGCAGACCCTGGTAATTACGCTGGTAGAACTTCCAGAAATCCTTCTCTTTGCGGCGTCGCCACCATCCCTCGTTGTTCCGGTACCAGTCCACCGTGCGCCGTAATCCCTCGCGAAAGCCGATCTCAGCTCGCCAACCGGCGGAGCGGATCCGCGTCGCATCGAGGGCGTACCGGTAGTCGTGGCCTGGGCGGTCGTTGACGAAATGCTTCAACGACGCCGGCTTGCCGCACAGCTCCAGGACCGCGTCGGCGACCTCCAGGCCCGATATTTCGCCACCGGCGCCGACGTTATACGCGCTGCCCGGTTCCCCGTTCGCCAGAACCGTGGCAATCGCGCTCACGTGGTCGTCAACGTACAGGTAGTCGCGGACGGCCGAGCCGTCTCCGTATACCGGAAGCGGCAAATCCTCGAGCGCATTCGTGATGAACAGGGGGATGATCTTTTCGGGAAATTGGTACGGTCCGTACGTGTTCGAGCCTCGCGTGATCAGCGTCGGAACGCCAAAACTGCTGTAGTACGCGTGCACCAACATCTCGGCGCCGGCCTTCGTCGCCGAATAGGGGCTGCGCGGGGCAAGGGCGTCCCCTTCTCGGCTACGGCCATCGCCGACATGGCCGTACACCTCATCAGTGCTGACCTGGAGAAATCGCTGATGACCATAGCGGCGAGCGGCCTCGAGGAGGACCATGGTTCCGTGGACATCGGTCTGCACGAATTCGCCCGCATCGAGGAGAGACCGGTCCACGTGCGACTCGGCGGCGAAGTTGACGATGGCGTCAGCCTCTCTGGCGACAGCCTCGACCGCCGACCGGTCGCAAATGTCGCCTTGAACGAACTGGAAACGGGGATTCCCGCTTACCTCCGCGAAATTCTCCAGGCTCCCCGCATAGGTCAGCTTGTCCAGAACGGTGATCCGAAGGTCTGGCTCCGCCTCCATGCGCCGCCGGACAAACGCCGAACCGATAAAGCCAGCCCCACCCGCGACGAGCAGGTGTCCCAACGGCTCGGTACTCATGTGGGTAGCTCGACCTCCGAGTGGTCGCCCAGCATGAAGCGCAGCGCCTTTGGCATGCTCGTCGTCCGTCGCACGACAACATCCTTACCGATCAAGCTATCTTCGATCCGCACCGACACGTCGAGGATCTTGCTGTTCTCGAGGATGATCGAGTGTTCCACCTCGCTGTTCCGAATCTCGACACCATGGTGGATCGATGTGAAGGGCCCGACATAGGAGTTCACGATCCGGCTCCTCTCGCCGATGATTGCCGGTCCACGCACCGTCGAATCCACGATCTCGGCGCCGGCCTCGATCACCACCTTGCCGATGATCCTCGAGCCTTCGTTAACTGTTCCCGCGGAGCTGGGCGAGAGGTTGTCCAATAGCAGTCGGTTGGCCTCGAGCATGTCCTCCAGCCGTCCGGTGTCCTTCCACCAGCCCTCGATGATGTGCGGCTCCACCTTCGAGCCGTGGTCCATCAGCCACTGGATGGCATCCGTGATTTCCAGTTCCCCGCGGGCAGACGGTTTGATGTCGTGAACCGCCTGAAAGATCCGCGATGTAAAGAGGTACACGCCAACGAGAGCGAGATCCGACTTCGGCTTCGCCGGCTTCTCTTCGAGCCGAATGACCTGACCGTCGCGCAGCTCCGCCACGCCGAACCGCTCGGCAGCGGGGACGTGCGAAAGGAGGATCAGCGCATCCGGCCGAGTCTCATTGAAGCGCTTGACGAAGCTCACAATGCCGTCTGGAACGAGGTTGTCGCCGAGATACATCACGAAAGGCTCGTCCTTCAGGAATCCCTGGGCCTCTTTCACTGCATGGGCCAGGCCGAGCGGCGCCGACTGACGGATGTATGTGATCGTTGCGCCCCAGCGACTGCCGTCCCCCACAGCCGCTCGAATCTCGTCCTCGGTGTCTCCGACGATCATTCCTATGTCGGTCAACCCGGCGGCCACAATGCCGTCCAGGGCGTAGAAGAGGATCGGCTTGTTGGCAATGGGCACCAGCTGTTTGGCGCTGGTATGGGTAATGGGCCGTAAGCGAGTCCCTCGGCCACCACTCAGCACCAGGGCCTTCACTGTGCCTCTCGCTCGTACCTGAAAGCTGACCGCCTCAGGTATTCACGGAGACTCATACCATCGGCATCGCGAGCGGAGAGAATAGGGCGTTTCTCCGGCCAATCAATACCAATCTGCGGGTCGTTCCAGGCGATCACCCTCTCCGCCAACTTCTCGTAATAGCCAGTGCACTTGTATTCAACATCCGCCGTATCCGATAAGACGAGAAAAGCATGCCCGAAACCGACCGGGACGAAAATCTGGCGCGCGTTCGCGGCGCTCAGCTCAACGGCATACCACTTGCCAAAGGTCGGCGAGCCGACCCGCAGGTCGACTGCCACATCCAGGACGGCGCCCGCCGCGCAGAACACCAGCTTCCCCATAGGGGCGGACATATCCTGGTAATGGACACCGCGCAGCACCCCTCTCTTCGAGTGCCTGGACAAAGTCCCCATTGATGCCGAGGTCCAGATACCGGCGGCGGCTGTAGGTCTCCAGGAAGAAGCCGCGGTCATCCCGGTAAACGTCCGGCTCGATCAGCCTAAGGCCGTCCAGCCCAGTCGTGTTGACGCTCATCCCTTTGATCATCGAGCTTACTTAACGCCGGCTGGCGTGAGTTACTGGCCAGTTAGCCTCTTCAGTAGCAGCTGGCTTCCCGGGTCGTAGCGGTCGAGTTCGAGCGCGCGGGTGGCGGCCGCGACGGCGCCGGCGTGGTCCCCGAAATGCTCGTCCACCAGAGCTAATTCCTGGAACATCTCCGGGCTAAAGCTCCCCAGTCGAGCCGCCGTCTGGTACGCCTCGCGAGCCGCGCTCCAGTCGGCGTTAGAGGCAGGGTTGCCGTTCTGATCCAGGTTGAGCGCATAATTTCCGGCCTCGATCGCATAGATAGCTTCATTTGGGGCGAGAGCCCGCGCCTGTGCCATTGCCGCCCGAGCCTGGTTGAGGTCGGGTGGGTTCAGCGCGGCGGCATACTTCGCGTCGGCCAGGTAGGGCAAGACAACAGCAGGGACGAGCAGAACCACGAGCAGCATGCTGGCGCCTGACATAGCCGGGATCGCGATCCGTTGCGGGAACTCTGCGACGCGAACCGACTCGACGTGCGGCGCCCAGGTGACGATCGCCGCGGCGGCGAAAAACCAGAATGGAACGGACGTCGGGATCCAGGAAAAATCGGCCTGGATCGAAACCATGTAGGCGATCCACCCCGCAAAGAGCGCGACCGCCCCCCGCAGGAACCGGCCTTTCCAGAAGGCGCGCACGAAAGCGACGAGGATCCATATGTACGCCGCGAGCCCAACGAGGCCCTGCGCTGCCGCGACCCCAAGCGCTTCCTGGTGAGGCTTATCCCAGAGGACTCTGCTGCGCGAGGCGCTCTGGTATTGAGGGTAGATCAAGCCGAACGTGTCCGGGCCGTAACCGATCACAGGGCGGCTGGCGATAAGCGGGAGAGTGTCAGCCCAGACAGAGAGTCGAACAGCCTCTGTACTGGAGCGGAGATCAGGGATCGAGACCGCTCGCGCGATGATTGCAGATCCGATTCCGCCCTGCGAAGTGGTCGGCGGCCGGGTGGCCGCGATCCCGCCTACGACGGCAAACGCGACCACCACCAGCGAGGCGGAGATGACAAGGGGCCAGACATGGAAGCGTCCTCGGCGCAGCACCAGCAATGTGACGACACCGACGATTGCGCCAATCCAAGCGGCGCGGGTGAAGGTTACGAGCAAACCGAGGAACAGGACCACAACCAGGTTGGCAGCAAGGACTCGTGTCGTCACTGGCCGCTGGCTCAACACCTTCGCCAGGGCCACCGGGAGCAGCATGGCGAGAAAAATGCCCGCGAAGTCGGGGTTCGCCAACGTGGCGGACGCTCTAACGGCGCCTATAGTGCCCGGGACGTCACCGCCGCCGAATAGGCCGAACGCCGACTGCAGGACAGCGATGCCGCCGATGAGATAGCCGCTTGACAGAAGGCTCCAGGTCAAGCCCCGCGCATCGGGTTCGTCTGACAGAAATTGCACGGCTAGCCAGAAAACGAGCGCATACGTGACGATTGTGAGGAGACCTTCCCAACGAGTGTAGGTACCGAAGATTGCAACGTTGCGGTTGATGGCGAATATCGTTGAAAGAGCGGCGGATCCGATGAAAGCGAGCAGTGGCAAATCGAGGGGAGTCCGCCGCCACGAAATGGCGCCATGCCGCAACCAGCGGAAAACCAGTAGCACGATCAGGATCATGACCAGGACCCTTGTTAGCAGCAGTTTCGGGAGGACGAACTCGTCGACGATGTCCGGGATAAAGACCAGCGGAAGTAAGAAGGCACCTATCCTGAGGACCCACCGGCCAATCAGCGATATGTCCGCAGAGCGCTCGGCCTCTGCCGAAGCGCGTGCTGCTGTCGGTTCGGCGGCAGCCGTCGCGCTCACGAGTGATCGCCCCCGCCCGCTCATTCCCTCGATGGTAAGGGGCGGACGGCGTCGATGCGCTGTTAGGTTTGGTGAGGGCGACTAGCTCACTTTGTGGCAGCCCCCTAGATTTGCAGCTTGCCGCAATTGACTTCTAGGTAGCTCGGCCCGAGACTACGAACGAAATGGACCGTTGGCGTCTTGTCGGGGCAGCGATCGCGATCTCCGCCTTGCTCGGGCCGGTGTTTTCGGGGGTGCCTGTCCTGGCCGCGACGCCCAGCGGCCCGGCCGTCATTCAGTCGCTTAAGAACGACGTCTCCGCCCCCCTCCGCACGCTTCAAGCGAGCCCAGTCGCGCCCGCCGGCAAAGGGAACCAATCCCACCGGCCGCTCCACCCCGGGCAATCCGGGACCAAACTTCCCACGGCGCCCAACTCGATCCAGACCAGCGCCGGTGCCGCGGCTATGCCGTCGACCAGCACGAACTTCGAGGGGATCAGCAATATCGACGGAGTCCTCCCTCCGGACACCAACGGCGATGTCGGCCCCAACAACTATGTCCAGTGGGTTAACCTCCACTACCAGGTTTTCGACCGGACCGGTGCCTCTATCCTGGGCCCAAGTCCAGGGAACGCTCTGTGGGCTGGCTTTGGCGGCGTCTGTGAGTTCACCAACCAGGGCGATCCCGTCGTGCGCTACGACCGCCTGGCGAACCGCTGGGTCTTTACGCAGTTCGCCTTTAGTGTCAATCGAAGGGGCGTCCCGGTTGCGCCGTACGACCAGTGCTTCGCTGTTTCGACAACCGGTGACCCCACCGGAACCTATTTCCGATATGACTTCCAGATCAGCAACTCGAACTTCCCCGACTACCCGAAGCTGGCGGTGTGGCCGGATGGCTACTACATGACCGTCAACTATTTCAGTGGCAACACGTTTGTCGGCGGCGGGGCACTGGCGTTCGATCGAGCCAAGATGCTGAACGGCCAGGCGGCCACCGGCATCGGTTTTGGTCCCCTCGGCGCCGCCTACGGCGGGTCGCTTCCCTCTGACCTGGATGGATCCATCCTGCCGCCTAGCGGCGCCCCGAACTACTTCGGTGCGATCGATACCAATGTCTCTCCCTCAGGCAGCACCTTCCAGATCTGGAAGTTCCATGTCGACTTTGCGACTCCGACGAACTCGACGTTCGGGACGACGAGCTCCCACACACCCAACTTCAACCTGCCGGTCGCTACCTATTTCTGGAACATGTGCAGCGGCTTTCGCAGCTGCGTGCAGCAACCCGGCACAAGCCAGGGACTGGACGCCATCAGCGACCGTCTGATGAACCGTCTGCAATACCGGCGCTTCGCGGATGGCCATGAATCGCTGGTCGCCAACCATACGGTCGGCGTCGGGTCGAGCAACAACCAGGCAGCCATCCGCTGGTACGAGATCCGCAACCTTTCGAGCACGCCGACCATCTACCAGCAGAGCACCTACGCACCGAGCGGTGACAGCCGCTGGATGGGCAGCATTGCGATGAATCAGGCCGGCGACATCGCGCTGGGCTACAGCGTCTCGAGCTCCAACGTATGGCCGTCGATCCGATACACCGGCCGGCTGGCGAGTGATCCGCTCGCGACCCTACCCCAGGGCGAAGCGACCCTCATTGCCGGCTCCGGGTCGCAAACCTCGGCCTTGAACCGCTGGGGCGACTACAGCATGATGGCAGTCGACCCAACCGACGACTGCACCTTCTGGTACACGCAGGAGTACTACGCCTTCACCAGCACCGCGGGCTGGCAGACCCGCGTCGGCTCCTTCAAATTTCCCAGTTGCGGAGTCGCTGCTGCTCCGACCGGGCTAGCAGCGACCGCGACATCTACAACGTCAATCAGTCTGGCCTGGGCAGCATCCAGCACAGCGACGAGTTACAAAATTGAGCGCTCGCTCGACAACGCGACATGGGCACAGATCGGGATGAGTGCCTCGACCAGCTACAGCGACGCCGGCCTGACAGACGGGACGAAGTACTACTACAGAATCCGGGCGTCGAACACCGCTGGAGACTCGGCGCCTTCGAACGTGGCTTCAGCTTTCACAGATCTCAAGTTCAGCCAGGCGCCGCAGGGCAGCTGGCTGGGCACCTATGGCACCGACGGGTATGGGCTGCTGGCCTGGAACGGTGGCAGTGATCTCACCGCCTTGCCCCAGTCGCAGCTCGTCGTTGACCAGGGCACCCGGTTCAACAATTGGAACAGTGGCGGGGCAACCAGCGATGTGCGCGCCCTGCAGAGCCCGGATGGCAGCACCCGGCGAGCGACCTGCATCTATGACGCAAATCAAGTTCGGCTGCACCTGACCTTCAGCAGCGCTTACAGCGGCGTCCTGCACCTCTTCGCGGTGGACTGGGATTCGACCGGCCGCCGGCAGTCGGTCACGGTGGATGACGGCAGCGGTCCCCGCACCGCCTACCTCAGCTCGGCTTTCGACCAGGGGGCCTGGGTCAACGCTGCGATCAGCGTCGCCGCCGGTGGTTCCGTCACGGTCACCATCAACCACACGGCCGGCTACAACGCCGTCCTATCTGGGCTCTTCGTCAATTAGCAGCCGATCGATTGACCCCCGGCTCTGGTTAGCATGACCCTCCCGGCTTCCTCCCAACTCGGGCGAGCTCTCAGGGCGACTTGCGAGAGTCGTAGTGGCCACAAGTCGGTAAGCTTGAGCTGCTAGAGCGTGGTGGGGTGAAAGGTATCTCCAAGTCGGCAACAAAACCGCCCAAGATCGCGATGGTTAGTGACGTTGCCGGTGTCGGGCTCGCCGAGACAGCAATGCTGAAGGATGCTGGATACGATGTTCAGTTCTTTAAGCTGCCAACTCTCGGCGCCTCATGGCCCCCAGTGGCCAAGGCACTGGCAATGCCCATGCGCTTGGCCGGATACTTGCCCGTCATTGCCAAACTCCGCCGTGGACGCTACGACTTCCTTCATATCCACTTCATCACTCACGGCATCGTCGGCTTGGCGGTCGGCAAACCTTATTTCATTCATGCTCATGGGTCCGATCTACATGTCAACTTCAATAGCCAGCTGAAGAAGGCAATCAGCATGAGAGTGCTAACGCATTCGCGGGCCATCTTTTATGTAACCCCCAACCTCAGTCGGTTCTTAGAGGGGTTCGAGGAGAAGGCATATCTCATCGGAAATCCGATTGACACAGTTGCCTTCAGGGCCCGGCAGCCTCCCTCTGCTATCTCTGATGCTCTGATTTTCGCCCGACTGGAACCGGTCAAGGGGGTCGATCGCATCTTCGAGCACGTCGAGGACTTGGCACGCATGGTTAACGTGACCGCGATCGCATGGGGACCTTGGGCTCGCGAATATCGCAAGCGCTACGGTGAGATAGTCCGATTCATCGATACCGTGCCTCATACCAAGGTTCCTTCCCTCCTGCAGACCTTCGATCTCGTCATTGGGCAGATGCACCAGGGCATCCTTAGTCTGAGCGAGCTTGAGGCGCTGGCGATGGGGCGCATCGTCATCACACGCCTCGACCAATGTTTGTATGTAACGGACCCCCCACCAGTCGTCAATGTCGCTGCGGCAGATGGAATTATTGACGCTATTAAGAGACTGATCGAGCATCCTGACGAAGTACGTCGTCTTTCGCAAGCCGGTCCGGCTTGGATAGAAAAGCACCACGGCTCGAAGGTCCATCTTCAGAAGTTGACCCACGCGTACATCGGCGAATGAATACCCCCTTCGCAACCTCCCTGCGCTTCTCTACGGACAGACCACAGATCATCCTGGCGGTGCTCTCTATACCGGCTTGCACAGCTGTTGGGTTATTTACGGTATTCAGACCAACCATGACCTTGGTAGCGCTTGGCCTTATTGCGCTTGCCCCCGTTGCCCTTCGTGGGGGTGTTTTTCCAATCGCCATTCTCTTCCTCTGGTTTTCCGCGGTCGGTACAGGGCTAGATAGTGGACTGGTTGTCGGCGGAGCCAATGTCCCAGTCGCATATTTGTTGATGGCCGGGCTGGCAGCGGCGTCCTTTATCCGAGCATCCGACGGGACCCCCCACTTAGACCTTAGCCGGCCCCGCAAGTCGCGTACTCTTGCTCGGTGTCTCGCGGCCATCTTAATCCCCACCCTGTTGTGGAGCCTGATTGGGATCGCAGGCGGGAACAACCTCTCGTTTGTGAGAGAAGAGGCATTACTGTGGGCGGTCGCGGCACTAATGGCAACGATAACGCTGTTAAATCTGCGATCACGAGACTTAATGGGTCTTTCGTGGGTTTTTCTGTTGGCGGCAGCAGTTGCCGGCCTGAAAACCATTCTTATTCAGATTTCGGGAACGCTAATCGCAATCCCGGGTCTGCTCCAAGCGTATAGCGCAGTTAATCCGCAATTCGGTGTCCAACGAGTCATTCCTATCGGTGGCGATACCTTGATGGTTCTCGGCTTTCCAATGGCGATTGGTCTTCTCCGGGTCGTTCGCGGGAAGGCTTTGGCAGCGGTCCTAATCGCCCTGTCAATTGATGCACTGGGCCTAGGGCTGACCTATACGCGCACGCTTATCGGCGCAGCCGCAATAGGTGCTTTTATCGCCCTCGCGACTCCGATCGGGATCGGCGTGCGCCGGGTGGCGATCCTGGTAAGGATGGCCGCAGCGATAGCGGCCGTCAGCTTTCTGCTCAGCTTTACGTTTGGACAGTCCGACTTGTCGGCGGGGCAAGCATTAGTCACCCGCTTTGTCGGCGGTCAGGAAGTTGGGGCCAGCAGCCTTCAGGAACGCCTTGATGACGCGAAGGCGGCGCTCACAGGCGGCGATCCAGAGGTTATTCTGCTAGGCCGTGGAATCGGTGCAAGCTACTATTCACCGATCACTCCATACGGCGGACAAACACCCTATGTCCACAGCGGATATCCGTGGCTGATCATGCAAGGTGGAATACCGCTCGCTGTGATCGTGTCACTTGGCTTGTTCTTTGCTGCGCGAACTCTATGGATAGGAGCGTCGACAGCGAACGGGACAATTGCCGGCGCACTGGCTGGTCTCGCTGGCAGCGTGGCAGCCTTTGCTGCGACCAATCTCCTGATTAATCGCTTCGATTCCGTAGAGGGCGCTGCCTTCATCGGAACTATCCTCGGATCTGCACTTGTGGTCAGTCTCACAAAGGCGGACCCGAGCTTGACGAATGTCTCGCAACCGCGACCGCACTCGGTGATGACTTGAGAGTCAACGTTGTCTCCTACCTCTTTCACGAAGCCGACACCGGTGGCGGCGGGATGGTCCGACGTGCCCTTATGGAAGAAGGGATTAGGAGGGGTCACACACTTAAGTTCTCTCATGTCCGGCCTCGACCCCAGATCCAAACACACGGCGACGCCGACCTTTGGATACTCGCCGATGTCTGGAATCTTCCCTGGCATTGGAAAAGGATTCATAGAAGAATTCTGTCGCGCCTTCCTTGGACCGGGATGGCACGCTATCGACGAGTCGTTGCCGCAGCCTCTAAGTCGGGGAAATTCGTGCACCTCGATAATTCTTACGTTGATGTATGCGACCTCCCATATCTGCCGTGCAACGGCTCCGTAGTCGGTACTGACTGCCCTTACAAGAAGGGCTTATTCGCCAGTCAACGAAAGTGCTTTCGCAACGCCACCCAGGACCTCTACCGGCGGTCACGCTTCAACTTCTTTGTCTCTCCGCTCCACGCAACGGTCATCAATGAGTTGGTCGGCCTCTCGTCAGATCGCACTCGCGTTCTCGACCCGGTGCTGGACGCGCAGCCGTTTCTTGCCGCTCCCGACTCGATACGCGACATACCACTTCTGTTCGTTGGTCCCTTCAACGAGGCAAAGGGAAGCATCGAGATCATGAAGCGATGGCCTCAGGGCGAAGTGCGCGTTGTCGGCCCTATGACTGAGGACGCGGCCGCATACCCCGGTTACGCCGGTGTCGCTCCCTACTCCAAAATACCGTCACTGCTGAAGAGCACGGCTACGTTCGTTTTCCGTCCCCGCTGGCCTGAGCCATTCGGCCGAGTCGTGTCCGAGGCAGCCTTAAGCGGTTGCAGCCTCGACGCCAACGAACGCGTGGGAGCCCTTTCTTTCAGGGTGGACCTCAGCAAACCGGCGTTTTATAAAGACTCGGCAGCGAAATTCTGGTTGAGCGTCGAGTCGCTGGGGGTATGAGCGGTGGCGCCCCGCGTTGGTCGTGATCCTTCGATCGGCTCAGTCCGCAAGGGCACACCACTCGACCTGTCTGAGCTAGTTGGATTGCGGACTGGCTTAAACGAGCGAGCTCGAGGCTGAATCGAATTAGGGCGGCTGATACGTTACGGGCTCACCGGCATCGCGCTCCTTACAGCCGCGATGTGACTCTGGCGGCGAAAGCCATCCGGTCTAGTGACATGGGCCTCGAGACGGTCGGTGCGCACAGTCTTGCTCACTGGTCAGCGCCTGCATGAGCTTTATCGCAAGGGCGATAAGACGCGTGCAGCGGGCCGAGCGGAAGGCCGCGGACAAGCCCTATGCCCGAAGAATGGTCCGTGGGGTTGTTACGGGGGCACTGACCGTGGGGCTGTCCAGGGTGACCGGGCTTCTCACCGTTCCACTCCTATTGCACCTGCTGGGTTTGCCTCTCTATGGGCTATGGGCGGTCGCAACCGTCTTTGTTGGAAGCCAGGGACTCTACGACATGGGTATCGGCACTGCAACCGTTCGCTACATCGCGGAAGCGGAGGCGCGCGACGACGGCGCGGCAGCTCGGCGGGTTATCTTGCTTACCCTCCTTTTTTACACGCTTCTGTCCGTTGGCGTGGTAGCGGTAGTCTTGCCGATTCTTCCGCAAATCCCAAGTGCATTGGGGCTGCCTGTGCAACTAGAAGCAGCAGGGCGAGGGCTCTTACTTGGGGCTGTCGGTCTCTTCGCAATATCGAATTACACCGTCGTCTGCTCATCGGTATTGTCCGGCCTTCAGAGAATCGAGGTAAATAACCTAGCCAGTCTTGCCGGCCAGGCAGTCTACCTTGGCCTCCTTATTCTTGCCACGGCCGCGAGTTGGGGTACTGCCGGAGTCCTCGTCGCGGTCGCCGGCTTATACCTGACACAAACAGTGCTCATGGTAGGAGCGATTCTTCGCCACATTCCGCGGGGCGTGGGGACCATGCCCAAAGTGAAGCTTAGATCGCTCATTTCCTACGGCTGGAAAATCGAAGCGGTTGTCTTGGCAGACTTTGTCGCTCTTCAGGCTCCAAAGTTATTTGCCGGCCTTTGGTTAGGCGTGGCTGCTGCCGGCCGACTCGATATAGCAATGCGGCTCCCACTAGCCGCATCATCTGTAGTGCTGCCGCTTCTGCCGCCTCTCTTTCCTGCAGCATCTCGCTTCTCCCTGCAGGGCGATGCCGAGGCCCTTCGGACGTTAACCGTGCGTGCCACTCGGTATCTTGCGGCCTTTACGTTGCCGATCTTTGCTGGAGTGTTTGTTCTAGGGCCCATAATCTTGCAAAAATGGCTCGGGCAATTTGGGACGCATCTGGAGCTGTCGGTCAGGTTACTGACAGTCGCACTGCTTGTCCACACACTGCCTGGAGTCGCCGCGACCGTTGCGCAGGCCCGGTTTGTTAATCTCGTCGTCCGCTACAAGTTACTCCTGATGCTAGTGACGGCGATCCTTCTTCCGGTTGGGGCCTCGCTAGACGGGATCGAAGGAATTTCGGGAGGGATCCTTATCGGCTTTCTGGCCGCTTTCGTGTATTTCCAGTCGAAGATCGGCCTTGTCGTCGGCACGGCGGGTCGACGCGAAATGGACGTCGTACTTCTCAAAGCCACTGGGGCTGCCGTCGCCGGAGCAATACTGGGCCTTTTCAGCTACTGGCTCCTGGTCACCGCTCACGTCTTGTTGGCGACGTGGCTTGCCACTGCTGTAGCCGTCACCGCCTATGCGGCGCTGATCATTCGAGCAGGCGTCGTCAATCACAACGATCTCGTCGATCTACTCGGACAACCCCTCAGCTCTCGAATTATGGGGATCGTGCGAAGTACGAGATCGTAATGACCGAGGGTGCAGTCGACTCGCGCAGGAGCGCGATTCCCTGGACTGGGATAGGTCGGTACGTCGCCGCGTTGTACAGTCGTTTACCAGACGCCTTGGGTGAGCAAAGCCCTTCTTTCCTTTCAGGTGGTGGCCTGCGAGTTGTCCGGGACGGTATTGCAAGAACTCAAGACGTTAAGACTCGGACACGAAAGGTGCTCTGGGAACAGGTCGCTCTGCCGGCGTGGCTAGCCAGGCATCGGCCGAGCTTTATTCATTTGCCTTGGCATGAAGGCCCGTGGACGCCGAGGTGCCCGTTAATCGTTACGATCCATGACATTGATACGCTCCTCCACCCAACGAGATACTCCCTTGCGTTTCGCGCCTACTACAACGAGCTCCTTATTCGATATGCTCGTCTCGCGAAACGGGTCCTAGTCGTATCGGAAACGACTGCGCGCGACGTCGACGAGCATTTGCTCGCCGGATCCAAAACGGTTGTCATTCCACAAGGCATTGATTCGGATTTCTGGACTCCGAATTCGGCCCGCGGACTGGCGCTTCTAAGCCAACTGGGAGTTCCTAAAGACCGGCCGGTACTCCTAAGCGCGGCTGGGACAGGTATCCGGAAGAACCTCTCAATATTGGGCGCTGCCCTGAAAGCCTTGGCTTTGGAAGGATTTGCTGCCACCCTCGTGGTTACTCAGACCTCTCGCCTTCCCGATAACTTGGAAGCAGCAGTGCAATCAGGCATTCGGGTCGTGCCTGCAGGGATCTTGTCGACCTCCGATCTCGCTGCGCTTTATGCCGTGTGTGATGTCAGTCTCTGTCCCTCCATTTACGAGGGGTTTGGTTTTGCACTCGTGGAATCAATGGCTGCAGGATGCCCCGTTATTTGCTCGAGCTCCGGCAGTCATCCCGAGATCGCCGGAGGAGCGGCTATCTTGTTCGATCCGGGTAATGCCGACGAACTCGCCAGCCACATTCGCTCACTGCTCGCAGATGCCTCCTTGGCCAGCAAACTCAGGCTCAAAGGGCGCGATAGAGCCAAGCTCTACGATTGGCGCGTAACAATCGAACGCACAATCGCAGTCTACAAAGGCGTATGACAGCCCTCGAAATGTTCTCCGTCAGCGCCATCATCCCCGTCTACCGGGGCAGAGAGACCATCGCGCGTGCTGTTGACAGCATCAATCAGCAGTCGGTCCGACCGATTGAGATCATTGTTGTGGACAATGAGCCCGACTTGGAACTCGAGACCTTTCTCCCCTCGAGCGACTGCCCTATAAGCGTTCTGCGTGAGCCGCGGCTCGGAGCGGCTTTCGCAAGGAACGCAGGCATGGCTGCTGCTCGCGGTACGCACTATGCCTTTCTCGACTGTGATGATGAGTGGACCGCCGAATACTTAAGCGCGATGAGTCGCGCAATCAGGAGCAACCCATGGTCGTCTCTTTTCGCGGGCGCTTCGCTCGTGTATACAGACGACGGTGGACGATACGAGCGGCCACCTCGATTTGGAAAACACGCCCTAAGCCGATTGCTTGTCTACAACGGCATCGCTACATCGGGGGTTGTAGTAAATGGTGCCGCCGCGAGATCATGCGGCGGCTTTCTAGAAGGGCTCTCCGTGCCTGCAGGATGCGAAGACTGGGCATTATGGTTAAACCTCTTGCGCCACGGAGAAGGGGTGGCAGTTCCCGACGCGATTGTCACGCGCCACGAGAGCTTGGCGAACGCTCGCCGTGTGGGGAGCCAGGCATTCTATCGGGACTTGCAAATGGCTGCACGGCACGGTCTGGGCGAACACCCTTCCCGGCGGCTCGTGCGGGCCGCCGATGCAGGGATCGCATTGCGTCGTGGGACGGAGCACCTGAGTCAAGGAAACCGCCGGGAGGCCCTAATCTGCACCAGCCGAGCGCTCTTGCGTTATCCGCTCAGCCGATACGGTTGGGCCTGGTTCGCCTTGGCTCTAGCACCTCGGTCGTTGGGTAGGGGTGCACGGAGGCTTCGGCTGAGTATTGAAGCAATTCGCAGGTACTGGCACCGGAAGCCGCACGAAAAACGTTAAGGGTGGGCAGTGATTACGAATTGATAGGCTAAACCTGCTGGCCAAATGCGTCCGACGCTAGCTGCCAAGCGTCGAGATCGAATAGGTGGCACGACCGGGCCAATCGCCACTTCTTGGACGTCATACCCAGCAGCGTCGATCTCCCTCCTCGCGGAGTGGGGCGTGAAGAAGTGCAGGTGGGTGCGATCGAGCAGGCCGCGATCTGTATAGTGCCAGCGGCCTAAGAGCAGTTTCGCTCGAAGCGACCAATGCGCCACGTTTGGTATCGAGATAAGAAGCAGTCCGTCTGGCGCGATGTGGCTTCGAAGACGGCTTAGGATACGACCGGGGTTCCGAGTGTGCTCGCGGCCCGAGCGCCGGCCAATGGGTCTGTCTCGATGCCATCAACAGCGGTAACGCCCAACGCAAGCAGAAGCCGACCCATAGAGCTAGACCAGCACCCTACATCGAGAACCTGCTTCGCGCTAAAACAGCGAGCGGGGATCATCTGGTGTGGTCCAAATCCATCGTTAGAAGGCTCGTGCTCGTAGCGGTCGGCCATAAACATAGGGATAGCCAGCTTGGTTATTTAGGCTAGTGGTTATTTTCAAGCGTTTGATCGGAATTTGTTAACCGGGTGCGTAATCCTCGGATGGAGGGGACGACCTCGAGTGGGAGAATCTCAAGCAGCCTTTCACAATGCTGCGGGTCGAGTTAATCACGCCAAGCAGCAGCCAAGATCGTCTGCGCGTGATCCAGTTCGATCAATCGGTAGAGTAGCTTTGTAAAAGGCTTAATGACCATGCGCTTGGAACTCGCTGTGTACTGGCGAACAAGTCGCACTCGGTTGAAACCCGCATACTTCAAAACGCCGTACAGGTCGTCCATGGGCCACGGCCGAATGTGCGTAAGGCTAGACCGCCAGACCTGGTTGGGGTGGTGAGCATTTGGGGTCGAAAGAAGCAGAACGCCCCCGGGATTTAGCACGTTACGGGCATGCTTTAGGAAACCAATTCCTAAATTTGCATCTACGTGCTCGAGCAGCTCAAGCATCAGGATGGCATCGAAGGCTTCGGAAACCTGGAAAAAATCTCCGAAGTCGTGCGCGCCCGACTGATTATCCGAGTCTGCAGACCTATAAGTGGCCGCGATGCCCAGCTTCGAAAGTACCTGCTTATAGTAGCGATCACCCGCTCCCACGTCGAGTACGCTTCGCGCATCCGCCAGGATCGACCGAAAAAACAGTCCTGACGCTCCGACCTTCCCTGGTAATACTTCTCTCCAGTCGGGCCTAATCTCGAGATACTCTGTCCCAGGAAAGTCTTTCTTGTAACGTGCGATCGCGAAGAACGACAGTTCCATCCGCGAGAACTCTACTGGGCCCGAGCAAGGACTGCCATGTCCGGCGACCGCGACAGCCATGCCGCGAATAGGTTGATCGGGGTGATTGCAATCTTCATCGCAGTGAATCGCCTAGTTGACCACTTGACACCTTTCCGACGCTGTGCGGCATACAGTGCGCTGTGAGCCATGTTTCCCGGCCGAAACTCTGTGCGTAATCTGACTACCTCAAACCCGGATTGCTCCAACACGAATCGCAGTGTTTGCGGTTCGAAATGACTAAGATGGCGAGGAATTTCCCAAGCGAACCAGTCGCGTCCGAACACTTTCGCATCGAACGATGAGCTATTTGGGACCCGAACGAGTAGCCAGCCTCGATTTTTGAGGACGCGCCTTACCTCACGTAGCGTCTGGGCAACATCTGGCACGTGCTCCAGAACATGGTTGAGTATCACTGCATCGAACGCCTCGCTTGGAAAGCCTTGGTCCTCGAGGGTACCGGATCGGATATCGAGACCAGCGGCCCGAGCGAGTTCAACGGCGCGAGCGCCGGGCTCTACTCCGACCGAGTCCCAGCCTAGGGCAGCATACTGTCTGACTATGGCGCCACGGCCTGCGCCGACGTCGAGCAACCGTCCGCCGTGAACCCATGGCACCCAGCTCGCGTCGCGCCTGGTAGCCAGCGTCACAAACCGGACTATCGAGTCCTTAACGAGGCCAGGGTGGACATCCGAGGCGGGATAGCCATAAACGCTAGCGAGGACGGAAGGGTGTCTCGCGCCAGGCTCCGAATCAGAGCCCGAGACTGGAACCGATTGTGAGTTGTAGTACTCGACTGGGTAGTAGTCGACAAGGCGCTCAGTAGGTGGCCTGCGCCGCGTGTAGACGAGGCGGCAGTTCTGGCAGCGTGAAACGATAAAATCGTCTTCTCCAGTGATCCGGTCGTCGGCTTGGAATAGGTCGATCGGGACCGCTGACCCACACCACGTGCAAGGGCCGTCTATTCTTTGCGCCGAAAGAGCAGCCTTGCCCGTCACGAAGGTACTCCACCAGGATGGCCCCACTGTCCCGTCTTTGTACCTGACTCGATGTGCGCGTCGACCTCGGCTGCCCTGTCGGGCATTTCCAGTTCTCTAAGGACCTGTGCTAGTCGGTGGAAGTACGTGTGCTGGCGAAGAATCCGGCCGCGAGCGCGCTCGATCAGTGGAATACGCTCGTCGGGATTCGCGACATAGTGGTCGACCATGCGCCTCATATCGGTGCCCGACGTAGCCACCAGGAGCTCATCCGTTGCGAAAAAACCCTCATCGTAAATGCACGCAACTGGGTCAGCTATGGTGAACCCGCCGGATAGCGGGACCTTGAAGAGCCGTTCGGTAACCTCGACACCGTACAGCCGAGCGTGAGGCTCGTGGACACACGGTTGCACTGTCGCGGATTTGAAGAACCTGTTGCGCAAATTGTCCGGAAGTTTTTCGGCGGCCGCAACTCCGCGGGGCCAACCGGGACCGAATACGCGAAGATGATAATTGCCAACGAGGTTGAGGAGGTATTCGTGAAGGCCTGGACCTTTGTATGGAGAATACTGCCCCAAAAACCCGATGTCGCACCGTAATGTCTCGTCGACCCCATCATCCTTGTAGATGACTGGATCGCCTGCCAAGGGAAGCGAGATAACACGTCGCCCTTCGCGTGTCCGCCAGCGAGACCAGCCTATCTCGATTCCTTTCGGCGAGGCGTGATGGTACAGGAGTTGAGGATTTAGCTTTCGCACCCAGTGGACAGCGCTCCAGCCCGTCGTATACCCCTGACGCGCCAGCAAGGGAAAAGCTGGCTCATCTGCCCACTGGTCAACGGTCATTAAGACTTTTGTCTCTCCGCACCTTACCCGTTCTGGCACTTTGTGACGTAGACGAACGTCGGCGAAGTAGACATCGGGTCGGTACTCTTCGAAAATCCGATCGGCATTTCGACCGTTCCACAACAGAACCGACCATCCCATCGCTTCGATCGCACTGATCCAGCCCTGCGCGACCCAGACACCAGCCCCTTGTCCCGGCGCCGTCCGCACAAACCGGAGCGCTATTTCAGTGGTCCTGGCGTTGGCGCCTTGAGCACCGAGCGGCCGTTGGCGGTCTTATCCGGCACACTCTTCTTGATGGAACTCTTTGTCCCTCGTCGTAGGAGCCGTTCCGCGAGGCCCGCCGAAAGATATCTGAGACGCCAGCCGGCGATTCCTGTCCAATAGACAAGTAGGTGGCCAAGCCAGGTGCTCCTCCAGCTTGACCTGCTCCAGCGCCTAAGCATCTTGCGGTGATTTCGACGGTGAATAGCGCCGATGGATGCCGATGTGTCGAGCCACTCGATCTTCTGCCTGCGGCTTCTGGCACTGACTCCGTGCCTGTGATCTATGTCGAGATTCGACAGGCAGACCACGCGTAGGCCTGCCTCTCGGACCCGCATTGCAAGATCAACCTCCTCGTAAAAGGCTGGAGAAAGACTTTCGTTTACGCCTCCGAACCGCTGCCATGCTGATCGGCGGACCGCAAGGAGAAGCCCAGGGGGGACGAGCACCGCCGCCGCTCGGTGCCGATTACCCAAGAAAGTGATCTGGGATAAAGGTCGCATGAGGTTAGGTGACCAGAGCTCACCCTCAGAGCCAGTCAAACCTACAGAGGGCTCGGCGAATGGCTCCACAAGATCAGCGAGCGCACGCGGACCAAGGACAGCGTCTTCGTTCGCAAAGACGATAACGTCGCCCTTTGCAGACTCCGCCGCACGATTCCATCCACTGGCAACACCAAGGTTGACGCTGGACTCGATCACCACATCGGCGTTAGTCTCACGGAGCCTTCTGGACAACTCTTCGTCTCTGCCATTGCAAAGAACAATTACTTCAGTTCGCGAGCCCATTAGTTCCTTAGGGAGCGATGGGAGCAACGTGAACACGTTTCGCGACCGCGCCTGACCAGGAGGCCACGCTAGCACCACGACTGAGATTGACGGCGAAATGCTGGCTGTCTGCGCCCCCGCCATTAGGTCATCTTAGTGGCATGACCGCTAGTAGCGCCCTAACAACAAAGGACTGACGGTAGTGCCCCCGTCGGGTTGCCCGCCCTGTGGCGACGGGTATCCGCTCATCCTCGTCCACCGGCCTTTCTGAAGACGCCAAGAAGATGTGACTGTAGGAAAGGGATCTCCTGAAGAAGGGATGCCAGCATGTACGCTCGCGGCGCCAGAGCACGGGCAATCGGCGGGGCCAAGGTGACCCGCCGAAGGTCGTGCGCGTATGCAGGGAAGAGCGCCTTCACCTCCCGCGCTCGAATTGGATGAGTATTGGGGTTAGAAGGATTAATCCAAAAGTCGTACCAGATGAAGATGCCCCCCGGCTTTAGCACCCGGTCAACTTCGCGAGCTGCGGCTTCGCGGATTTCGGCATCTGGCATGGAGGTAAACGCGGTGAACTGGGCGACCATATCAAACCGGCCAGCCTCCCACGGCAGGGACGAAGCGCTGCCCTCCACGACGTCGAGATCCGGATGCATTGATCGCGCAATCTTCACCCGCTCGCTCCGCAGGTCGATTCCATGCAGCGATCGCGGCGTGGCGCCCCACAGCATGAACCGAAGGAACAGGGCACCGGATCCGCACCCGATGTCAAGGATCTCTAGATCCCGTAAGTCCAGAATGTGGTCGTTACGGAGCATCTGCGCAAGTAATCGTTCCCTCTGCTGAGTGGCCATCAGGTGGGCGACATTGAGTGGAGCGTATGGTCCAGTGGCCCGCGCTTCATGTGAGAGAGAGGCAAAGATCTTGGGGATTTGAGCCAAGCCAATATCATATTAAGGTGCCGGCCTCCGTGAACCAGTCAGCGATGCCCCTGATCTCCGTGGTGGTTCCCTGCCGAAACGAGCGCAACAATATCGTTGCCTGCGTCCAATCGATTCTCGAGCAGAAGGAGCCTCAAGGTGGTTACGAGGTTATCGTCGCCGACGGGATGAGCGACGATGGAACTCGCGAAATCCTGGCACAACTCGAACGCATCGATAGCCGTTTGAGAGTGATCGATAATCCGGAACGTGCAACGGGCTGTGGGATGAATGCTGGGATTCGGAACGCTCGTGGCGACTATATCGCGATCATGGGAGCGCACAGTCGATATGCCAGTGACTATTTAATACGATGCCTTGACCTAATCGTCAGTAAGGGCGCAGACAATGTCGGGGGCGCCGTCTTCGCCGAAGGGCACAGTTATGTCGAGAAGGCGATATCCGCCGCCCATCACAGCGGGTTCTCCTCTGGCGGTTCTAGGTGGCATGCGGTCAAGCATGATGGCCGTGTAGACAGTGTTTGGGGTGGATTCTACCGCCGCGACGTTTTCGAGAGGATCGGACTCTTCGACGAAAGTCTAGTGCGAAACCAGGATGACGAGTTCAACCTCCGTCTAACTAAGGCCGGCGGCCGCATATGGCAATCGCCACTCATTCGTAGCTGGTATCGTCCACGGTCCTCGCTGAGATCTCTCTTCCAGCAATATCGACAGTACGGCTATTGGAAAGTGCGGGTGATCAAGAAACATGGTCAGCCGGCTTCCCTTCGTCATCTTGTTCCGACGGCCTTCGTGCTTAGCTTGATAGCTGCCGTCGTTCTTGGAGCGGTGTCATGGGGCATCGGAACGATAGCCCGCCTTCACACGCTCACGGTAATAGGCCAGTTTTCGGGCATCCTCTTCGCAGCCGTCTTGGGCGCATATCTGGTTGTCATTGTTCTAGCGTCGGTTAGCGCGGCGGCAAGGAGCGACTGGAGGCTAATCGTGCTGCTACCTTTGGCGTTCGCGTGTCACCACCTTGGTTATGGCATCGGTTTTTTGGAGGGCCTTGCCGAAGTGGGAACAGGGCGGAGCGCTAGGGTCGGCCGAATGAGTCAACTCACCCGGTGACCAAATTCCACGCAATGCATTAGGCACGGCTCATCGATGCGGCGAGCGCCTCGACGACAAAATCTACAGCTTCGTCAGTCATCTCCGGGTAGAGTGGGAGGGACAGGACACGGGAGGCTGCGGTTTCGGTGACAGGCAATGTCCCGTGAGCCTGTGAACCCGTATGGGCGAACGCAGGCTGCTTGTGTAGAGGGAGTGGGTAATGCACGCCCGTGGCTACGCCCCGCTCGAGAAGAACCTGACGTATGGAGTCACGCGGCTCGATTTGAATGACGAACAAGTGACGGCTTGATTCACTCTCAGCAGGAGGGCTTACAAGCGTTACCCCAGGTATACGCTGGAGCTGATCGGAGTACCGTTTGGAGATCTGACGCCGCCGCACGTTCCACTCCTCCAAATGTCCCAGTTTGATTCGTAGGATTGCGCCCTGGATAGCATCCATCCGGCTATTCCTGCCAACGAATTCGTGCTCGTATTTGCCGCGTCGCCCGTGATCTCTTGCCTGGCGCACCCGACCGGCTAGCTCCGTATCGGAGGTCACAATCGCTCCAGCGTCGCCGCATGCCCCCAAGTTCTTAGCCGGATAAAAGCTAAAGCATCCGACATCACCCACTGATCCAGCTCGTTTACCGCGCGTCGTCGCGCCATGAGCCTGCGCGGCATCCTCGATCACCTTTATCCCATGCTGACGTCCAACAAAGAGAAGACTTTCGATGTCAACACAGTTGCCGTATAGGTGCACCGCAACAATCGCGGCGGTTCTCGGCGTTATCGCAGCCTCCATTCGAGAGAGATCCATTAACAGGGTGTCAGGATTAACGTCGACGAAGCGTGGGGTGGCGCCACATCGCACAATCGCCTCGCCCGTGGCAGCGAAAGTGTGCGAAACGGTAATAACCTCGTCGCCAGGCTTGACGCCAATCGCCCAGAGCGCGAGTTCGAGAGCATCGGTGCCATTGCCGCAGCCCACGACATGTTTCACGCCACAGAACGCGGCAAATTCCGCTTCGAACGCCTCGACTTCGGCTCCAAGAATGAATTCAGACTTTGCGAACACCCGAGATACGGCCTGGTCGAGCTCGCTCTTGAGGGCTTCGTGCTGAGGTCGAAGGTCAACCAGCGGGATAATGTCGCGAGGCGAGGCTCGCGTCACTCAGCGTTCGCTCCGTAAATGAAACCTGAAGCGTTTCTCAGTTCGCTTACTCGTCCTCTGACTCGCGCCGGATTGCCTACGACAAGCGTATCCTCCGGGACGTCAGACGTGACGACCGAACCGGCAGCGACTAAGCATCCAGCGCCGAGCACAACACCTGGCAGTACGGTTGCGTTTGCACCTATGCGTGCTCGACTCGCGATCCGAACCGGTTGGAGCGTCGACTTAGTGTCTCGTGCTGCGGGGAACTTTGCATTCGTCAGTACGACTCGCGGCCCGAGCCAGCAGTGGCTTTCCAGGATCGAAAACTCTGGAATGAAGCATTGAGAATGAAGCCGGACGCCGTCGCCAATCGAAACAGAGAATTCGACAACCGAACCCGAGCCAATTGAGCAGTCATCTCCGATAGTCGTGTCTTCGCGGATAAGGACGCCATGTCCACTTTGGAAACGGCAGCCGATCGTTACGCCAGCATAAAGGACCGTATGTGACCGAATAATGGAATCCCTGCCGATTACAACTGCAGATTCACCTGGTCCCCTCCCGCGGGGCGGTCGGCCAATGATGCAGAAGTCGTCGATCAACACGCCATCGCCGAGATGGATGTTCGGGTAATGCCTGGTGGCGAAGCTAGCTTCCATCTCTCGTCTCGATGGCCATCGACTCGGACAGTCTTTCGAGCAACCTAACCACAGCTAAGCCGTTTTTGCCGTCCGCCAAGGGGGTCCGACCATGAACCATGCAGTCGACGAATTCATCAATCTGCTCAATCAAGGGTTCCCTAAATTCGACGCGTGGAATCCAAGCATCGCCAGCCCGTAGCTTGAGTTGATGCTGAGCGTAGCTCTCGCTCGCGCCCAGGTTCTCGCCTAACGACGTGCGATCAATACCCTTGTCGTAAACTACAATCCGAGCATCAGTTGAGACATCGTCGAATACCAGCATTCTCCGGGTCCCCACGACCGTAATTTGTCGTACCTTTACGGGATCCAGCCAGCTGACCTGGACGTGGCCGGCAACGTTCCCCGCATACGTCAGATGGGCGAAGACAACATCCGGAATCCCATCCTGCAAGAATGCATTGCCAGTTGCACCAGCGCGTTCGACGGGCCGATCTAGCCAGTAATTGAGGATTGACAGATCATGAGGGGCAAGGCTCCACAGGGCGTCCACGTCTTGCCGAACAATCCCCAGGTTAAGCCGGCGCGAGAAGATGTAATGGATCTCGCCCAACTCGCCCGAATCGATCATGACCTTGATTTTCCGGACGGCACCGTTGTAGAGAAACGTGTGGCCGACCATCAGTGTCACCCCGTTGCGCTCCGCCTCGGAACACAAGCTCTGGGCTTCTTGCGCAGTCCGGGAAAGAGGCTTCTCGACAAGAACGTGCTTCGATGCTCGGAGGGCGGAAACCGCTAAACCATAGTGGCTGTCGACCGGGGTCGCAACCACGATCCCTGTTACGTCTGGATCCCCTAGAACCCTGTTTGGGTCTGTGGTCTGCGCAGCGGCTGGAGCCATCGGAGCGACCTTCTTCAGGCTCAGTTCATCTGAGTCACATATCCAGCGGAGGTCAACGTGAGGATTCTGACTTAGGACTCGACACAAGTTCTTGCCCCAATAGCCGCAGCCGATCAAGCCGACCGTAGTCCGCATAATCCCCGACCATGATAAGTTCGGCGCCGTTATTTGCGTAGATTGCGAACTCTTTAACACGCGGGCCAACTGGCGGCGGCTGGGGTTAAGTACCTGACGCCGGGTAGAGATAGGGTTACCGTGTCGGAATGGGCGGCATCCGGCTACCTCGTTGGCTTATGGGCAGGCTGTCGGTTTGGCGGCAAATCTTCAGTCACGCCGGGCGAGCCGTGATCGCCCTGCTGCTGGGAGAGGCGGTTACTTTCCTGCTGTTGGTGCGCGACAATCTGCTTTCTCCGCAGGCGCGGGACGCCCTTCAATTCTTGAAGTTCATTCCAAGCTTGTCGAGTGCCGAATGGCTGACTGTCGGAGTGATTCTCTTGTCCCCTTTTCGCTCTCGAAGGGGCCTATCGAGTTATCAGCAAGGACCGTACGGAAGCAACTGCTGAGTCAGGTCGTTTATCTGCAAAGATTCAGGACTTTGAGGCAGAAAGGCGAGTGCCTGATTTCGATTTGCGGATAGAAGCGAGCGGCGGGGCCTTCACTCCGCAGGGAACAACCTTGTTCGTCTTCGTGACGCTGAGAATTCTTAACCGGGGCTTTCCTAGCATCGCGTGGGAATTTGGCGGTACGGCAATCGTTGGCGGAGTCAGGCGAGAAGCTCCCCTCCATTACCTTAAGGATGACACCACCATGCAATTTGACGATGGCACAAAATTCGTTCTCCAGGCCAGGGACGCCATTTATGAGAAGGGGCTGACGCGGATCGATACCGGCGTCTTGATCAGGGGCTGGCTAGTCCTGGAAATCCCCGGCTTCACCAAGCCGGAGGAGTTCTTCGTGCATGGCAACAGCCTAGAGGTGACATGTAAGGACTATCTCGGCAAGGTCTACGTCGATTCCCAAGAGTTGACCGGTAAGGGAGCCAGGCGAATCGATCGGTATTTTCCGGGGAGTGGGGGCGAAATCGTGCCACCGTGCGCATGAGGTTACTCAGGTGCGGTCAATCTCCTGTACGGCAGTGCATCCCCTTGGAGCAGTTTCAGGATGGTGTCGCGAAACACGAAAGGGTTCTCCCGGTTGTCGAACCGGAACGCCATCTCGTCAAGGTAGGCGGGAAAATGCCCGACGCTGAGCTGGCGGTAGGAGCTCATGATGGACCCCTTGAGAAGCGACCAGACGCCCTCTACGGTGTCAAGTATATGATCCCGGCGTCGGCGTAGCCTCGAGCGGGCCGACAAACGATTCACTCTGTAAATGCACGACGACCTTAGGTAGTATCTCAAACAGTGTCGCGCCGGCCCGAATTCCTGCCTTTTTCCCCACCGCTCATCGGCCAGGAAGAGATCGACGAAGTTTCCGAAAGCCTGCGCTCGGGCTGGATTACGACGGGGCCGAAGGCGGCCCGGTTCGAGCAGGAATTCGGCCATTTCGTTGGAGCTGAGTCAGCACTGGCCCTCAATTCGGGCACGGCTGCTCTGCATCTCGGACTAATTACGTTGGGAATAGGCGATGGGGACTTAGTTATAGGCACACCGATGACGTTCGCATCCTGCATCCACGTGATTGAGCACACAGGGGCGCGTCCGCTGCTCGCCGATATCGATCCCGAGACACTAAACATCGACCCTGAGTCGGTCGAAAAGCTGCTGAAACAACAGCCGCAGGGGCGTGTCAAGGCAATGATTCCCGTGCATCTGTATGGACACCCGGCTGACATGAACCAACTAATGGCAATCGCTGAATCACACGACCTCGGGTTAGTCGAGGATGCTGCGCATTCGCTCCCCGCCACCTATCGAGGGCAGATGATTGGCACGGCCGATCCCAAGCATCCGAGACGGCTAGTTGCATTCTCCTTCTACGCGACGAAGAACCTGACCACCGGCGAGGGAGGAATGCTAACTGGGCCGCCCGACTTGATCGCTACGGCCCGAGTCTGGAGCCTGCACGGGATGAGTCGCGATGCCTACAAGCGCTACTCGGCAGAGGGCTCATGGTACTACGAGGTGGTTGCCGCGGGCTTCAAATACAACATGAGCGACATCCAGGCCGCGATCGGCATCCAGCAGCTCGCCCGCTTGCGAGCAATGGAACAGAGGCGACGAGAGATAGTTCGGCTCTACAAGACGGGTCTCCAGGACCTGGAGGAGCTCACCTTGCCAGGGGAACGTCCCGAGGTCGAGCATGCTTGGCACCTATATGTTATCCGCCTCCGGCTCGATCGCTTATCGATAGATCGCGCTCAGTTTATTGATGAGCTTAAGGAGCGGAACATCGGCACGAGCGTCCATTTCATCCCGGTGCATCTGCATCCCTACTATCGGGACAAGTACGGATACAAACCAGATGACTATCCGATTGCACACCGAGAGTACCAGCGCATCATCTCGCTGCCTCTATACCCACGCCTGACCAACAACGACGTCGCCGATGTAATCGACGCGGTCCGAGATGTGGCGATGCGCTTTCGCCGCTGACGGCTCAGACGGTCGAAGCCCACATCGGCGGCCCGGATACATGCTCTTCACTTGCGCTGTTCCCATTGGGCCGACCGGCGAGCAGCATCAGATCATCAACTAACGTCTTCTGATCCCGGTTCCTCGAGAGCTCGCGGAGCCGCCCAATACTAGCCTGAAGATGTCCGTTGCCATTCCCGGCCAACGACGAATTGACTCGATGGACAAGCGGATGGTCGGTTGGCTCACGACCTTCTTCGGGGAATATCAGTTCCTCGTGCAGCTTCTCTCCAGGTCGCATGCCCGTGTACACGATGGGTATGTCGATCTCCGGCCGAAGACCCCGCATCCGAATCATCTTCCGCGCGAGGTCATCCACCCGAATTCGTTCGCCCATCTCGAGCATGAAGATGTCTCCGCCTTGGGTGTAGCTGGCGGCCTGGATGATCAGACCCGCCGCCTCGGACACGTCCATGAAATAGCGGGTCATGTCGGGATGTGTGACAGTCACCGGCCCGCCGAGGTCGATCTGCCTCGCAAACGTAGGAACCACACTGCCGCGACTGCCGAGGACGTTTCCGAACCGAACGGCCGTGCACTTGGTAAGAGATCTTTCCGCGCCGCTGCCATTGGCACCAATCACCAACATCTCGGCGATACGCTTCGTTGCACCCATCACCGAATGCGGCTCCACGGCCTTATCCGTCGACACCAGAACAAAGTACTGTGCCCCATGGCGGCGCGCCATTTCTAGAGCCACCGCGGTACCGCCAACGTTCACCTTCAGCGCCTCCTGAGGGAATTCCTCCATGAGTGGAACGTGTTTGTAAGCGGCGGCATGAAAAATGACTTCGGGTTTGACTGCGCTGAACACGGCATCCATACGCTCACGGTCGGCGACATCGGCGACCATGATGCTGACGGATAACTTGCGAAACGTCGCTCGGAGAGCAACGTCAAGATCGTAAAGTCCCGTTTCGTTGTTGTCGAGCACGACCAGCTGCCTTGGCTCAAAGAGAGCGACCTGCCGGCAGAGTTCGCTGCCAACCGACCCGCAACCGCCGGTAATCAGCACCACCTTTCCTCGGAGCACCCGTTCGCAGGCATCGCGCTGCAACTGAACAGCCTGACGCCCAAGCAAATCCTCGACTCGGACCTCCCGCAGTATCGGAGCCGTATTCGTGCCTCGGACGACCTCGAATAGATTCGGGATTATCCGAATCTGCGCGGTGGTCATTTGGGCAGCGGTCAGTATTTGACGGAGGTCCTCGCCACGGACGTTGTGGATGGCAATGATGATGAGGTCGATTCGCCAGCGTTGAACGACCTGTCCGAGCTCCTGGCGTCCACCGAACACCGGCAGGCCATGGATCCGCTGACCCCTCTTGCGGGGGTCGTCGTCGGCGAAGCCGATGAGGTCGTATTCCTCCCCCGCCTGTTGGGTCAATAGCCGCAGCGCAAGGTGCTGGCCAGCATCTCCAGCCCCGAAGATGATGGCGCGAGTACCTTGACCTTCCGTTCGGCTTCCGGACGAGAGACCACGGAGAAGACGGGACCGATAGCGAATAAAGACCATACCGCACCCTGAAAAGAATCCGCCTAGAAGAATCACCCCAAGTGGGAGGAGTCGAGCGCCATCGCTGCGGATGAACTCGTCGGCCACCAGGGCGATGGCGGTGGCGGTCAAAACCGCCGCAAATATGGGACGCACATCGGCGGCCGTCGCGAAACGCCAGATTCGGCGGTGCACACCCCACAGCGAGTTCATGAGCAGATATAAAGCGAGGACTGGGAGAATCCACTTCCTTAGCGCGCTCATGTATCCGCTGACTTGAGACGCGGGGAAGTCCAACAGGCGCAGGAAGAGTGCAGTGTAAAACGCGAGCACGATGACTGGCGCGTCGAGCAAAAGCCACGGAATGTGCCGCCTCGCGGATCTCGCCAGCCAGTGCAATGCGACGGAATCCAGCCCGAAGACGACGCCAACTGTGAGCGCAATGATCCGCAGGTCAGTCCAGACCGTATGCCTGAGCAGGTAGCGGATATCCAATGCCAGCTTGTCCGGTAGGATCACCTCGACGTAACGTGACGGGTTCGTCCCGATAAACTTCTCTTCATTCCTGTATGCGAGGGAGGCCGGACTGGTGATTCCTGGCCTGAGTGCCAGGAGACGCTGGAATAATGGTGGATAGCGGTCGACCATCTCAGCAATCTCGGGCCGCGGCCCGACCATACTCATCTCCCCGCGAACAACGTTGATCAGCTGCGGCAGCTCGTCGAGCTTGGATCGACGAAGGCGCCTGCCGAATCGAGTAATCCTGGGGTCATCCTGCGCCGTTATCCCGGGACCGCCACGATCAGCATTGGCCACCATGGTTCGGAACTTGTAGATCCGAAACCTGGTGCCGTTTCGTCCAACCCGCTCGCCTCGGTAAAAGACCGGACCAGCCGAATCACGCTTGATGAGCAACGCAATTGCCAAGAATGCCGGAGCGAGGATAACGAGTCCCACGGCAGCGACCACGAGGTCGAAACCCCTCTTTATCACCTAGCCGCCCTACTCGTTCTTCTCGGCGGGTGGAGCTTCCGTCTTGGACGCAGAAGCTTCCGTTTCAGCAACCCTTCCATTCGGAGCACCAGAACCGTTGCCAGATCCATTGCCATAGCTATAGCCGTATCCATACTCGTAGTAGTAATACCTGCCTCCGGCAGCCTTCATCTTGTTCATGACCGACCCCAGAACCTTCGCGCCGACGCGATCTAGAGCCTGCTTTGCGTGCTGCACGGCGGTGTAGGTCGCCTTGTTAGTGTCAACTACCAGGATCGTCGCATCCGTGTTTGCTGCGAGCACAGAGGCATCGGTGACGGCGTTGACCGGCGGCGTATCGATAACGACGTAGTCGAACTGTTTTCGGAATCTGGCGAGCAGTCCAGCCACCTGCGCGGAGCCCAACAACTCCGATGGGTTGGGCGGCGTCGGTCCCGAGGACAGGATGACAAGATCCTTCACCTGCTCGTCCGGCACGAACAGGGACCCTTCCGGGACATCCTGAACAATCAGGTTCGACAGACCCACGTTGCGGACCCGACCGAACATTCGATGCTGCGACGGCCGCCGGAAGTCGGCGTCGACGAGGAGGGTCGGGTGGCCAGCCTGCGCCAGCACAATGGCGAGGTTGGCAGCCGTTCGTGACTTCCCCTCATTGGGTCCGGCGGAGGTGATCACGATGGTTTTCACATCCTTGTCGACGCTCGAGAAGACGAGATTGGTTCGCAGCGCTTTGTAGGCCTCGACCACCGGGGAGTCCCCGCCTAGAGTGACAAGTTCGCCTCGTCGCTCCGGCTTCGCGGGGACAAACGAAATGTGACCAAGGGGCGTCACACCAACTCTCTCGCGCAGGATCTCGTCACTCCGGACGGACTGATCAAGGTAATCGAAAAGGAATGCGAGACCGAGACCAACAGCCAACCCGGCGAGGGCTCCGAGCGCAATATTCAGGAGCGGCCGTGGCGATACTGGTTGGGTTGGCAATTCTGCCGGTGATACGACTAGGAGGCCCGCCTGGTGCAGAGTTACCGGTGTCGCCGTTGGTGCCGCAGTCGCCCGCGTTGCTGGTGTCGCCGTTGCCGCCGGTGTCGGCTTGATGTCAATGGGTTGAAGAGCGTCTATATATGCGATGAAGTCATTGACGAGCGTATTGGCTGTTCGCTGGGCGCGGCTCGGATCAGTGTCCCGAACGGAAACGTCCAGATTGAGGGTGGAAGGGTTGGGCGTCACGGAAATCTGCCTGGATAGGGCGAGCGGATTGGTTGACAAGCCCTCATCTGAAATCACCTTTTCCAGAAGAGGGTGCACCGTCATTATTTGGGCGTAAGTCCGAAGCACCTGGTCGCTCGTGACCGGGGCGACACCGGGTGTCTGAGGAATGTTTTGTGCTTGCCGAACCCACAGCAGAACTTTTGCTTCGTAGATTTTTGGAAGCTGCAGGCTGATCAATCCCGCCGCGAGCGCAGCCACCATCGGACAGAGGATGATCAGCCACGCCCACCGCCTCATGACGCGCCAGTAGCGAATCAGTTCCATGGCGAGCCGTTGTTACAAAAACTTAGGCGTTCTTTACCAGTCAATCGCCACCCCTCTTGGTAAACCCGCTGCCTCACCCCTGCTGAGGGCTCGTCGCCGGCGCTTATAGTAACGAATGTGGCGATCCGTACAAACGCCACCGTCGTCAGGATTGATCTCCATCTCCATAGCTCGGCTTCGTTTGACTGCCGAGTGCCGCCCCTCGAGGTCGCTCGTCGCTGCCGGCAGGTCGGGCTCTCCCCCATCGTGCTGACCGATCACGATGGGATCGAAGGGGCACAAGAGCTCCTCGAAGCTGGCCTCCCGATCATCATCGGCCAGGAGATCATGACGACCGAGGGAGAACTCATCGGCCTCTTTCTCAAGCGGGGGATTCTCAGCCGGTTGTCCCCAGAAAGAACGGTCGACGCTATCAAGGACCAGGGAGCATTGGTTTACCTGGAACACCCGTACGACTCGAGCAGACGCAACCTGCGGGAAGAGGCGATCGAGCGTATCGCCGGACAAATTGACATCGTGGAGGTATTCAACGGGCGTTCGCAGCCCGAGTTCAACCGGCGAGCCGAGGAGTTGCGAAGCACCCTCGGGGTCGCGGCAGGCGCCGGCTCCGATGCCCATACCCTTCGGGAAATCGGCGCCGCTTATGTCGAGATGGAAGCCTTCGAAGGCCCCCAGGACTTTCTCAAAAAATTGCGTCGAAGTAAGGTGGTAGCCCATTCCAAAGGGGGAGTTCTCGCGCTATTGCGACGTAGGTTGTTGGCGACCCGCTAGCAGCGTTGAAACGAGATCATTGGTTCGGCGGTGGTGGGAACGGCCTGTTCGGACACACCATCAGGTGCTTGCCGCCGTGGAACCCATTACCGAAGCGACCACAGTTTTCCGTATTCGTGGCGACCAGGTGGGGACTCTGGGGCACCATCAATCCAGATGCGGCATCGACTCCAGCGCCGCCGCCCGGGGACGAGGGCGATCCACTGGTGCTGTCCTGGCTTGAGGCGCCAGAGGCTCCCGCGGAACCAGCCGCTCTGGAGTCCTGCTGGGCAACGAGATCGGTACCGAGGGCGCCGACCTGCAGATGAAGGCCAGGTAACGCGCGAAGTGCACCCCGCGCCGAACTCGGGGCCATGAAGGCGAGCACGAGAAGTGCCGTCAACAGCGTCGTCGGGATGAGTATGAGGTGCTTCTTATTCAAGACTGCACCGATGCAACATGCCCACTCTGCCGGACTGATGGCCCCCCATAGCCAGTGACCCTAGCAGAGCCTTCCGGTGCCGTCAAGTCGACCAAATTGCCTAGGCTTAGTGGGCCACGATTGTCACAAAGCTCGTCGATGTGTTCCCTGCGGTATCAATTGCGATCACGGTTATTGTGTAAGAACCAGCAGCGTACGTATGTGTGACTGAGGTCCTGCCTCCAATGGGGCTCTCGGATTTTCCGTCCCCGTAGTTGAAGGCGAAGTTGGCAATCGGAGTCCCGTCCGTGTCCCAGGATTGCGAGAAGTCGATCGTCACGGTGAGCGGGGCTGTTCCAGACCTCGGCGTCACCACGAGCACGATGGTGGGCGGCTGGTCGACCCGCGGAGTGGGGGTTGGCGTCGATGAACCAGTCGGTCTGGGCGTCGGCCCCGGCGTCGGGCTCGGTACGGCAGGCGGGGTGCCTGCGGTCAGGGGCAAGGCCTCAGGGCTCGCTTCCGGCGGAGGCGACGCAGCCGGCGAAGGCGCGGGCGCGGCTGCCGCGGTCGGGGAAGGAAGGGTATCGAGAAACCTGGTAGCTCCCGCCGGACTCACGATGAGTGGCCGGTGCGAAGCTCTCATCGACGCGGAAACGAGCAGGGTGAAGACAAGCGCTACCGCGCAGATCGAGAAGACGCCCGCGAATATCTCGAGTGTGATGCCCTTCCGCATGGCTCGAGTCTCCTTCCCTGAGTCGGGTGTCAGCCGTGACTATACCTCAAGCCTCTACCCCGACCCTCCCCCCACGAGGGGGGAGGGAGCTACCCCGCCGGGTAGCGGACCTTAGATAAGGTATGCGACCACGTCGACGACGACGTGGGTCGAATTGCCGCCAACGTAGATCGAGAACTTGCCCGCATTGGCGCCTGTGCCCAGTAGCACGGTGAAGGCGTTGGCCCACGCCCATGCCGGACTGAAGTTCAGCGTCGACGGACTCGAATTCGGATCAAAGGATGCCCCCGCCGGGAAGAGGGCCACGAATCCATTTTGCGTGTAGCCGGTAACGGTCACGTTGCCCACGATCCCGATGGCGTGGCTGTCAACCCCGGTTGGTTTGCCGTTGTTCACCCCTCCGATGATGGTCGCTCCCGGAATGGGGCCCCACGTATAGGTCGCACCGGCGGCGAGTGGCCCCATGATGCCACCGGTGGGGTTCGGGCCGCGGGTGTCCACGATTCGGGTCGGCGTGATCGGGATCGTGCTGTTCAGCCGCCGCCAGAACGCAGCCGCTGGAGATCCTACTGGGGCTGGCTGCGAGAGCCAGAGCACGCCAAGGCCGTCACGGAGCTGCTCGAAATCGTTCGGCAGGAAGCTGGGGGGACCCGAAGGAGGAGCGCTAAGCATGCTGTCGAGAGCGCTCGCCTGCATGATCCGCCCATTGCCCAGGGCCGCGATGTCGATGCCGCCGCTGCCGCCGATCACGCCATAGCCCACATCCGATTCGCCGGTCACCCCAATCCCGGTCGCGCCCTGGCCAAATCCGTTGAGACCCTCTGATACCTGCTTTGCCCCTGTTGAGGTAGCGACTGTCACGAGACCACCAACACCCTGGATGGGCGCGAAGCCCGGATAGTCAACAACCACCGGATTTCCAATCCCTGGCAGCTGCCCTCCGGCACCGATCGCGCCGATCAGCGGGATGCTTTGCACACCGTTTGTGGATGGCACCGTCGGCGGCGTCACGCCCTGCCCAACGACCTGAACCAGCGGAGCCGGCTGGGTTCCTGCTGTCGGAATCAGGTTGGTGGTTGCGCTGCTGTCGTTCGTTTGCCCCTGGAACACGGCCTGGCCCGTGAGGGCTTGCGCCGGCGTACCCCGTACGACGAGGGCACCGGCGGCGCCGACGGCGGCCACCCCCGCCATTCGAAGAAGATCTCGCCGGCTCTTCGGTTCGCCATCGTGCCCGTTCGAGCCCGGGCTGCCACGCAATGCCTGGAGCTCGCCTCGGAGCTCTTCAACCTGTGCCGTCAGTTGGGCCACCTGTTCGCTGAGCGCGGTTGTGTTCTTTTGCGATCGTGCCATTTCGGCCCCCTTTTAGCCCCAGCCTTGAATGTGCTTGCTTACTTTGATTGCCGAAAGCCGCAGGCGCACGGCGCGAGGCTGCGCCGCGTGCTCGATGGGTACCACGATCACACCGCTCTTTCGAACGAAACCGACAACCGCAACAAGCGGGCGCCTGGCCGGCGTTGATGATTTCACGGGCGGCGCCACCCTCTTATTACTCATCCTGACTTCTACCTCCCTCTGTCCGGGGGGTACCCCTCGCGGTGGAACGGCCGATATGTGGGTCGAGTTTGACGGGCAGTGTGGCGTATGTCAAGCCGTGCCTAGTCCATGATGCCTAGTTCATTAGGCTGTACATGTCATGTCGCGAATCCTTGCCGGAACTGCGGCTTCGCTCGCCGCCATTGGCATGCTCGCGCTCAATACGACGGGGGCCATCGCGTATCAGCCTGGGACGATCGGCTACGACATCAGCTATCCCCAATGCGGGAGCCCCTACCCCACCAGCTCGGGATCGTTTCGGACTTCGGCACCGCCGGCGGCCCCGACGATCTGGCGGAGCCGAGGCGCGGCGCCAGCATCGGTTGTGCCGCCGCCAACCACACCGGCCACCAGCACAACGCCAGTCCCCCAGGGCGTGAGCGGCGGTTTTTCGCGGGACTTCGGCATCATCGGCGTCGATTCGGGCAACCCATTCATTGCGCCGACCCATCCGGGAAATCCCTGCCTGGCCGACGAGTACGCGCATACGCCGAAGCCGGCGCTGTACGTGAACACCGGCTACGACCCGAGCTACGAGGATGCGAATCACACCTTGCCGGACTGCACGACCAGGTCCGCGGGCATCGGTGGAAGCGCCGCTCAGCAGAGGGCGTGGGCGGTTGGCTGCAGCGAGGCGGAGAAGGACCTCGCGTACGTGACCTCGCAGGGGATCACGAATAGCGGTGGCTGGTGGCTCGACGTCGAAACCGGCAACAGCTGGTGCGGCCAGCATGGTGTCAGCTGCGACCTGTCGCTCAACCAGTACTCGATCCAGGGCCTGATCGACACGCTCCTGGCCGGCGGCGCGTCACCGGTCGGCATCTACTCGAACAATCGGATGTGGTCCTTGATCGTGGGGGCGAACACCGTCCACGGCCAGGCCGCGGATTGGTATGCGACCGGCACGACCACGGCGCAGGCCGCAGCCCCGTACTGCAGCGGGACCTACAGCTTCACCGGCGACCCGGTCAAGCTGGTGCAGTTTGTGAGCGGGTTCGATTTCGATTACGCTTGCTGACCTGAGAAGGGGGTAAGGACGAACAGAGGAATTGCGCGACAGCTTGCGGTGTTTTCGGCGGCGTCCCTCTTGTTTGTCCATTTCCCCGCCCCCAGCGTCCATGCCGCATCCGGGACGTATCACAGCTCAGGCCTGCGGGCTCATTACAAGAATCTCCAACTCCTGCGTCGTGTCCCCAGTCTGAGGGGTCTGGTCGGCCCCCACCCTGCCCTCACCCGGAGCGGTCGGGTGGCGTCGCGCCCCCACCCTGCCCTGCCCCCACGAGCGAGTGGAGCGTTGTCGAGCTCCGTGAGGACCGTCGCGGCGTTGGCCGGAGTCCCTTCTACCGAAGTCCTGGCCGACTTCCTCGGGACCGACTTTTTCGGGCAGACCATGCGCTTCGGCAACGATCAAGCCGCAGAACCTCCCGACACGCAGATCGCGGTCGGTCCGAATTCCGTGGTCGAAGCCACCAACGCGTCGCTGTATGTGTGGTCGAAGGCGGGCGCATTCATCTCGGCCGCGGACCTCAACATCCTGTTCGGCTTGTCGGGTTTCGCCTTCAGTGACCCGCGGGTGCTCTACGACGCCCCGAGCGGTCGCTGGTTCCTTACCGGGCTGGCCTTCGGAACGACCACGACCACGAACGCGAGCCTCCTCGCCATCTCCGCAACGTCGGATCCATCTGCCGGCTGGTTGACCTACGGTCTGGCGACGTCAACCCTCCTTCCCGATCAGCCGAAGCTGGGCGTGAGTGCCGACAAGCTCGTGATTTCCTGGAATGACTTTTCGAACCCGACCACGTTTGCCGGCGAGGAAACCCAGGTGATACAAAAGTCGGATCTGCTCGGCTCCATTTCCCCGATCAGGTCGGCAGGCTTTGGCCCTGACGTCAACCGGTTCAGTCCGGTGCCAGCGATCGAGCAGACCGCAACGAACACCGAGTTCATCGTCTACAACGGAAACTCGCTGGTGGGTAACCCATTTGCCGGCCCCTATGCCGGCGTCGCACGGATCACCGGAACGCCGGCTGCCGGCAATGTCAGATGGGACGAGGTCGGCGTTGGCATTGCGAAAACCGGCACGCCGCCAAATGCGGTCCAACAGGGCAGCACCACGACGATCCAAACCAACGACGATCGTTTTCTCTCGGCCGACTGGCGCTCGAACACGCTCTGGGTCGCCGGAAACGATATCTGCACTCCTGCGGGCGATACCATGCTCCGCTCCTGCCTCAGGCTGGTGCAGATGAACGCGACCGATACCGGCGCCTCAAAGTTGCAGGACTTTGATTTTGGCGGCAACACGGCCTATGCGTATTTCCCGGCCGTCGCGACGGACGCCGCGGGCAACCTGTTCGTGAGTTTCAGCGGTTCGGCGGCCACGCTGTACCCAAGCGCCGAAGCGATATCGATCCCAGTCGTTGGGACGACGACCGCCGTCGTTGTTGCCCAGGGCAAAGGGCCCTACGACACGACGACGACCTGCCGCGGCACCAACCGCTGGGGAGATTACTCGGGGGCGGCCATCGATCCCACCGATCCATATGACATCTGGGTCGCTTCCGAGCTCGCGGCCTCGGCCACCAATACCTGCTACTGGGGGACCGCCATCGCGCGACTCACCCGCGCCCCCGACGATCTCGGGCCTGGCCCCGCTGATGGGGCCGATGCGAGGCGGAACCACGGTGACCATCACCGGCACGGAGTTCGGCCTGGGTGATACGACCGTGTCGTTTGCGGGAACGGCCCTTGCCCCGTCGAGCGTGACGCTCGACTCATCGCAACAGGTGCGGGCGGTGAGCCCACCGCATCCCGGCTGCGGCTCGGTCGACGTGACGGTCACGACCTCCAAGGGCACCTCGTTAGCCGTGCCGTTTACCTACGTGGGCTGGCCCTGCGCCGCGACTCAATCGCCGGGCGTGCCATTCCCGACTCGGATCGTGCCCCCGCCCGTCCGCTGAGGGGTATCTCCCCCTTTGGGAGAACCGGCCCTAGCTCGGCAATATACCTCGACGTTTTCCTTTACTACGCTAAGAGACCGGGGTATACCTTGCCGCGCCGAAGAAGCTGATCTAGGGTTACGTTGTGGGCGCAGGGTATTCCACCAGGAAGCCGCGCGAGGCTGACGTCTCGCCGTTAGCGCCGGTCCGGACAAGGCCAAAGCACGATGCACCAACTGGGGCTGGGAACGTGGGCCATCTCGACCCGGCTTCGCTCCTGCAACTTCAGCGGACGGCAGGAAACGCGAGCGTCACCGCTCTGATCGCCCAGCGGGAACCGGATGCACCGGCGAAGACCGTCAAGCCGGTCGCGCCGGTCGCGCCAGTCGCTGCGGTAGCGGCTCCGGATCCGAAGAAGTTAAGCGGCAAGCAGTGGAAGGCGATCGCCGACTCGAACTGGGCGGACTCGAGCAGCACCGACGATCTCGACTCCGGTTTCAAGGGCAGCCTCGACAAGTTCTTCGAGGTCCTCACCGCAAACAACATCACCACCGGCGAATACACCACGTTGCGACCCAAGGAACGGGCCTACTTACTGCACTACTCGGTCGAAGTCAGCAAGGGGACGACGGCGGCCAAGGACGTGCCCGCGCAGGCCGGCGTCGACATCATCTGGGACCACGGCACGGATGCGAAATCAAAAGCCGCGGCCAAGGAGATGGTCGACGAGTTTGGCATCGTCGGCCCGGCGGCGCTCGTCAGCAACCACATCGCCGGCAACGCCATCGACATGAAGTTCGACTTCACCAAGGCGACCAAAGACAAGGACAAGAACGTCACCCTTACGTATAAGAAGGATGGCAAGGATGTCTCCCGAACCCTCAAGATCGACGACGAGGCGGTCATTGGGGTGAAGGCCAAGGGCAAGTCGATCTCAAACATCGCCGGTCGGGAGCTGTCGAAGGCCGGTGAGGACTTCGGCGTCAAGCGCCACATCGACAACGACATCGTGCACTGGTCGACGACCGGCAACTAGTCGGCAAGCTCGCCGCTAGCGGCCGACACCGGGCGGCAGCGTCTTGAGGGCGGTTTCGAGGTTGCGACCGCTCGTTGCCATGACGTTGTAATGCGTCGACTCTGACACGTCGCTGGTGATCGCGTAATTGGCCAACAGCTGGCTCCGAATATCGGCGTAGTGAGCGCCGGCAACCTTGTGGAGATCGCGGTCATTCTCGTCGAACCACTTGTCCCGGTCATCACGCAGGTCCGCGAACCGCTTTTTGTAGCCGCCGAAGCCGGCAAAGCCCATGAAGCGAAAACCCTCTTCGCGGAGGAACTTCTCCTGCCGGTTAAACGCGGCCTCAGCGTCGGCTTCGGAGGAGCCCGGTGCGGCGGCGTACTTCCTCAGGCCGGCAAGGTCGTCCTTCAGCTTGCCGCGAACGAAGTTCTGGTATGTGCTCAGATCCTTGTGGATGTTCTCGAACGCCAACACACCCGCCAATCGTTTTGGCATCCGCTTGGGATCGTTCAGCATGCTGCCGAGGTCGATGCCGCCGCCACTGTGTGCGGAGAGGATGACCGCACCTGGTGTGGTCTTGGCCGGCAGCTGCTGATCTGCGATCAAACGGCTGACGACCTCTTTGGCCAGCGGATCGGCGGCAAAGCCGCCGAAGGTGACCGAGAACAGCTTCTTTTTCGGATCGGGCTCGTCGGGGTTGGATTGATACGTGTGGCCGATCGGCATGATGACAATCATTCGGGCGCTGGAGCGCGCCTGGAGAAACGCCTCGACCTGGGCTGGGATCTCGCTTTCGCCGTCCTCCTTCAGCACCCCTTCGCGGTCTTTCGGGTTCTCGCCCCAGATGCCGTGGAGGTAGATCTGGACCGCGACTTCGCCCTCGGACATGCTGGCCAGCGCCGCGGGGACGAGCACGACGGCCCGGCCACCTGGAGCCTTCTTTCCCCCGATACGGAAGCTGTTGAGGCCATCGAGGACGAACCGATGCATGCTGTCTCCCGGTTTCGGCGCTGCGGCAGCTTTCGTGGGGGAGCTGGCGGGGGCGGTCGCCGCCCCGTGCGTGTCCCGTTGCAGCAGGGCCGCGACGGCCGCATTGCCGGCGAGGCGCTGCAAGGCGAGAATCGAGCCGGCTTCGCCAGGCGCGCGGTTTAACCCCGGTTTGAGCGTGGACCGGACCGGCCGGGCAGAATCCGCCAATCGTTCCAGATCGCTTTGGCGGCGGTCGGCGTGCACCTTCGCTTCAGGAGGGGTGCGCAGCCGTCCAGGCCTGCTTCGATTCTTCAGCCTTCCGGGTGTTGTATCGGCCGATGGCCTCGTGGATCTTCTGGCCGTTGCCCTGATCCCTCAAGTCAAAGTGCATCATGTCGCCGTATTCCTGACCGCCCCACGACATCTTCATGCCCTTGACCAGCTCCTTTTTGAGGTCCAGGAAGCCGCCGGCTTGAATGAGGCTGATCTGATCCGTCGATTTGCGCCGTTCCCAGAGCCCGGTTATGGTGTCGACGTCCGACTGGATGAGCGTTCGCGCGTCGGCCACCTCCATGCCCTGCCATTTCGAGACGGTGGAGGCTTCGATGCGTTTCTTCAGCTCCGCCTCCTTGCTCTCGTCGAGGTAGCTGAAATATTTGGTGATGATGGCGTCGAGCGCCGCGATCTCGTCATAGCTCATGCCGGGTGTATAGGTGGCCGGCGACCCGTTCACCAACTGGCCGGCCCGCTTGAAGATCGCCTGCTCCTCGGACCCGCGGTTGATCATGGGGTTCGCCGTGTAGTTGAGGTCAACGGCCAGGCCAAACAGGTGCATCGAAATCTTCGCCGAGGTCGGGTGATCTCGCGACCCGATGATCTCTTCCGTCAAGCCAAGGGCGCGCCCGGCGATCACGGGATCGCAATCCGGCCCGCCGTAAGTCTTGGCAAGGTCAGTCTCGACGGTGCGAAGGTGCTCGGCCAGATCCGTGTGGATTGGATCGCGAATCGTCCAGCCAAGGAAGGTACCGCCTGAGGTGAAGCTGTCGAACCAGTTGGCCGGGAGCTTGGCGTCGTCGAGGATTTCGGCGGCGAAGGTAGAGGGGTCCGCCTCGACTTTGGCCATTCCCTGTGGCTGCTTCTTGGTGGGTTTCCGTTCTTTGACGATGACAACGGGATCGGTGCTAAGGGGGTAATGCTCTTTCTTGAACGGCTTGGCCGTCGCCGTCCGGCTGCGTTGAAGGACTGCGGTCACCGCGGAATTCCCGGCTAGCCGTTGCAGCGCCAGGATGGTGTCGCTCGGCGAGATGCCGCTGTCTGGTGTCCTTCTCAGAGAATGCGCCGCACGCGTCGACGTGAGCCGCGGGTCGCGTATGTGCACAGCCATGAAGTCAGGGCGGATCCTCGCCGATCCCCTATCAGGGCAGCATCGGCCGATAGCAGGAGCCCAGCAAGCGGTGAAGCGCCCGTCCATTGGGCAGGATGGCCTGCCCGAAGGGGCATATCGCAATCGCCGTGATGCCCGACAGCTTGGCTCCGCGCCCATTGACGGACGGTCGCCGAGCTTCAGGATTGATGTGATGGACGATCGTGTCCAGGATTCGGCGCGTTCTCACGACCCGAAGCGCCGCTCCGTTTCCGCGAGACCCGGCCCGAGAGGGTCACGGGCGCTGAGCGACGAGCTCCTGCACCTGCAGCGGACCGCCGGGAACGCCGCGGTCGCCGCCATGATGGTTCAGCGAGCTGGCCCGCCGGCTGCCACCGTCGATGCCGGGACCGCGCCAGCCGTCGCCCCCGGAGGCCCGGGAACGGCGACGACCGGCGTCAAACCAGATGCCGGGACCCCGCCGGTACCAATCGATGCCGACGTCCAGGCGATCTGGGATGCGAATACCGCCATGCAGACCAGCTATGGCGGCGACGTCCGCAAGTTTCAGAAGGACACGCAGGACCAGTGGACGGCAACCAGCTCCAAGGATTGGTTCAGCAACGACATCAAGGAATACCGCAAATTCGTCCCGACCTACGTCGCTATCGGGATTCCCAATCTCGGAAGCTGGATCGATACAAATATCTCGACGGCACATTTTTGCGGCCTCAAGGCCCAGACGAACAAAGATATTCAGACTGCACTGACCACGGCATCGACCGCCATCGGCGCGGCCAATGGTGTCACGACGTTCGAGGGCTTCAACGTCCGCATGATCAGGGGCTCGACAACCTCGTTGAGTCTGCACGGGGTCGGACGGGCCGTCGACATCAACAGCGACACGAATCCCCAATTCCGAGAGGACCTTGGACACGATAGCGTGAAGCTGGCACACATTCACGACGACCTTCAACAAGGCCTGGGTGGACACCCAGAAGACCGAGCTGGACACGCGCAAGAAAGCGGCCGCTAAGGCCCCGACCGATGCGGCCGCCAAGCAGCAGGTTCAAGACCAGCAAAAGCTGGTCAACGATATCGCCGCCGTTCGCTCAACCCTGAATGGCTACGCCAGCACTGGTTTCCTCACGTTGAAGCAGGTGGTCGTGGATCAGCTCGTCGCCGCCGGCTTCACCTGGGGAGGAACCTGGGACGACGCCAAGGACTACATGCACTTCGAGAAGGGCGCCGCTGGGCCCTGAGCTGAAGCGCGCCAACGTCCTCAACGATTCACTGCCCCACCAGTTGCGCAGCGCGAAGGCAGCTGAAGTGGCTCGGCCGGAGTTCCGGCTTGATCCGGCGGCATTGCTCGCGCTTCAGCGTGCGGCTGGAAATCGAGCGGTCAGCGCTTTGCTGGCGCCGGTTCAACGGGACCATCACGCGCCCCCGGCACCTAAGCCAACCACCAAGGCCGTCGGCTGGTCCGACGCGGAGACAGTC
>WNFD01000414.1_pt1 | contig 46582 bp, 49 predicted proteins | sample 5400491 | NCBI WGS metagenome assembly WNFD01 (sample SAMN13153343, study PRJNA577476) | soil metagenome | isolation source: 120 cm saprolite under Douglas fir tree site 2 hole 2 replicate 2 | place: USA:California | collected 2015-04-18
ACACGGACGTGATCCGCTCGTTCGACCCGATGTCGATCAGGTTGTTGATGGGCGTGCCTTTGGCCTGGCGCTCGCGCTCCGGGACCTCGTGCACTCGCAGCTGAAAGACGCGGCCGCTCTGCGTGAAGAAGAGCATCGACGCGTGCGTGTGCGTGGTCAGCAGGTGCAGCGCGTAGTCTTCCTCGCGCGTGCCGCTTGGCGCCTCGCTGCTGGCGGTCGGGCGCGCGCCCTTGAGCCCTACTCCACCTCGCTTTTGCGCACGGAAGACCCGTAGAGGCTGGCGCTTCGCGTAGCCGCGGTGGGTCAGGGTGACCACGACGTCTTCTTTCGGCACCAGGTCCTCGGCCGACAGCTCGGTCGCCTCGAGGTCGGTGATCTCCGTCCGGCGGTCGTCGCCATACTTCTTCACGACGTCGTCCATCTCTTCCTTGATGAGGATCCGGACCTTCTGGTCGCTCGCGAGGATGCTCTCCAGGTAGGCGATCGTCTTGATCACCTGCTCGTACTCCTCGTCGATCTTGCCGCGCTCGAGGCGCGTCAACCGGCCCAGGGTCAGGGCGAGCACTGCCTTTGCCTGGCGCTCGCTGAGGCCGAACTTGCTCTGCAGCTGGGTGGCCGCGACGTCCTGGTCGGTCGCCGCGCGGATGGTCTTGATCACCTCGTCCAGGTGATCGAGGCTGATCTTGAGCCCCTCGAGAATGTGCGCGCGCTCCTGCGCCTTTTCGAGGTCGAAACGGGTCCGCCGCAAGATGACGTTCCGGCGGTGGTCGATGAAAAGCTGCAGCGCCTGCTTGAGGCTCAGCACCACGGGCCGCCCATCGACGATCGCCAGCATGATCACGCCGAACGTCGTCTGCAGCGTCGTGTGCTTGTAGAGGTTGTTCAGCACAGTGAACACCCGCGACTCGCGCTTCAGCTCGATCACGATCCGCATCCCGTTGCGGTCCGACTCGTCGCGGAGGTCGGCGATGCCTTCCAGCTTTCGCTCCGAGACGAGCTCGGCGATCTTGGCCACCAGCGCCGCCTTGTTCACGGCGTACGGAAGCTCGTAGATGATGATCCGCTCGCGCCCGTTCGCGGCCTGCTCGAGAGAGTGGCGGCCGCGCACGATGACGCGGCCATGGCCCGTCGAGTAGGCGGCCTTGATGCCGGTCGTGCCCATGATCACGCCGCCGGTCGGAAAGTCAGGGCCTTTGACGTAGCTCAGCAGGTCTGTTGGTCGTCATGCCGACCGCGATGCCCGACGCGCCGTTGATCAGCAGGTTCGGGATCCGGGCCGGCAGCACCGACGGCTGCTCTTCCGAGTCGTCGTAGTTCGGCACCATGTCCACGGTCTGCTTCTCGATGTCTGCCATGAGCTCGCCGGTGATCGCGGACAGCTTCGCTTCGGTGTAGCGCATCGCCGCCGGCGGGTCGCCGTCGATGCTTCCAAAGTTGCCCTGGCCCTCGATCAGCGGGTAACGCAGGGAGAAGGGCTGGGCCATGCGGACCAGGGCGTCATAGATCGCGGCGTCACCGTGGGGGTGATAAAGCTTCATGACGTCGCCGACGAACGCCGCCGATTTCCTGGTCCGGCTCCCGCTCGTCGCGCCCGCGCGGTGCATCGCGTACAGGATTCGGCGCTGCACCGGCTTCAGCCCGTCGCGCACGTCGGGCAGCGCCCGGCTGACGATGACGGACATCGCGTACTCCATGTAGGAGGTCTGCATCTCCTCCTGGAGGTTGCGATTCAGAACGGTGCCTAGCGTGTCGTCCGGCATGTCTTAGTCCTCGTACTTCCCCAGCACCACGACCGCGTTGTGCCCGCCGAAACCAAAGCCGTTGGAGATCGCCACGCGCACGTCCTTACGACGCGCGGTGTTGGGCACGTAGTCGAGGTCGCAGACGGGGTCGGGATTTTCGTAGTTGATCGTCGGGTGGATGATGCCGCGGTTGATCGTGAGCAGGGTCGCGATGGCTTCCACCGCGCCCGCCGCTCCGAGCAGGTGGCCGATCATCGACTTGGTGCTGCTGATCGCGACCTTATATGCATGTTCGCCCAGCGCGATCTTCAACGCCTTTGTCTCGCCGGCATCGTTGAGCTGTGTCGAGGTTCCGTGCGCGTTGACGTAGTCGATGTCCTTCGGCTCCAGGCCGGCGTCCCGCAGCGCGAGCGATACCGCCTTCGCAGGAGCCTCGCCCGTCTCGTCGGGCGCGACCTGGTGGAACGCGTCGTTGGTGGTCGCGTAGCCGAGGATCTCGCCGTAGATGCGCGCGCCGCGATCGATCGCGTGCTCCCGCGTTTCCAGAATCAGGATTCCCGCGCCCTCGCCGGGCACGAATCCATCGCGATCGCGGTCGAAGGGACGGCTCGCCTTCTCAGGCGCGTCGTTGCGCGTCGAGAGCGCCCGGATCGCGTTGAAGGACGCGATTCCGACCTCGCACAGCGACGCCTCGGTGCCGCCCGCGAGCATCACGTCGACGTCGCCGCGCTGGATCATCCGCGTGGCGTCGCCGATGGTTTGCGTGGACGCCGCGCACGCCGTCGTCACCGTGGTGTTGGGGCCCCGCACGTGGAACTGCATCGCGACAGACGCGCCGGCCATGTTCGGGATGATCGTCGGCGCGTAGAGCGGATTCAGTCGCCCCTTGGTCATGAACGACACCGCCCCCTGGGTCATGTCGTCGAAGGCGCCGATTCCAGTGCCCATCGCCACGCCAACGCGGAAGCTGTCCTCCTTGGCCAGGTCGATGCCCGAGTCGGCGAGCGCCATCGCAGAGGCGACCACCGCAAACTGCGAGAAGCGCGCCATGCGCGAGGCGGTCTTTCGCTCGATGACCGCATGCGGGTCGAAGTTGTGCACCTCGCAGGCGAACTTCGTGGTCAGGCGATCGTTCGGGAACCCTTCGATGTTGCGCGCGGTGCTGCGGCCCTCGATCAAGCCGTCCCAGTACTCCTCGAGGTCCTCGCCGAGCGGATTGACCGTCCCCATACCAGTCACGACCACGCGGGGATGCCCATTCATCACAGCTTCCCCACCTCCGCCCGAATCTTACCGACGAGCTGGTTCTGGATCGCGTCCCGCGTGACCCGGATCGCGTTCTTCATCGCCCGGGCGTCGGAGCGCCCGTGCGCCACCACCGCGACGCCGTCGATGCCCAGCAGCGGCGCCCCACCGAACTCTCGCCAATCGATGCGGGCTCGGATCTGGCGCACGCCGGGGCGGATCAGCATCCCGCCCACCTTGCCGGTGAACGTTTTGGGGATCTCGTCGCGCATTGTGCGGAAGAGAAAATCGGCCGTCGCCTCGGCCATCTTGATCGCCACGTTGCCGACGAAACCGTCCGCCACCACGACGTCCGCACGCGCGCCGAAGATGTCCTTCGGCTCCACGTTGCCCACAAAGCCTGCGAAATTTCCTTTGAGCCGCCTGGTCGTCTCGCGCACGAGCTCGTCGCCCTTGCCCTCTTCCTCGCCGTTGCTGAGCAGGCCGACGCGCGGCTCCGGCCGGCCCATCATCTCCCGCGCGTAGACCGCGCCCATCGCGGCGAACTGCGTGAGGTATTCAGGTTTCGAGTCGACATTCGCGCCGACGTCGAGGAAGTACGCGAACCCGTCCTGCGTGGGCACGATCGATCCAAGGGCGGGCCGCTCCACGCCGCGGATGCGGCCCTGGATCAAAAGCGCCGCCGCCATGACGGCGCCTGAGTTTCCGGCCGACGCCCAACCGTCGGCGCGCCCCTCCTTGGTCAGCCGCGCGCAGATGGCGATCGACGAGTCGGGTTTGTTGCGCACCGCCTGGGCCGGATGCTCGTCCATCGCGATGACCTGGGTGCATGGAACGATCTGCAGCCGCGGATGGCTGTCGAGCAGCGGCTGCACGGCGCGCGGCAGGCCGACGAGCGAGATGTCGATCCCGAATTCCCGCGCCGCCTCGGCCGCGCCTTTGACGATCTCGGCCGGCGCGAAGTCGCCGCCCATGGCGTCAACCGCTATTCGCATTCGAGACCGAGCCTCAGATGTCGAGGTTCCGGACGCTCTTGGCGTGCGCCTGGATGAACTTCTTGCGCGGCTCGACGTCAGGTCCCATCAGCTTCTCGAACGTGTCGTTGACGGCCGCCGGGTCGTCGACCGCCACCTTGAGCAGGACGCGCGTGGCGGGATTCATCGTCGTCTCCCACAGCTCCTCCGCGTTCATCTCGCCGAGGCCCTTCATGCGCGCCACCTCCGCGCCCTTGCCGAGCTGGCGCAACGCCTTGTCGCGCTCGGCCTCCGACTGGCACCAGATCACCTTCATGTTCTTGCCGGTGCCCTTCGAGACCTTGAACAGCGGGGGCTGCGCCATGTAGAGGTAGCCCTTGTCGATGACCTCGCGGAAGTAGCGGAAGAAGAAGGTGAGCAGCAGCGTGCGGATGTGGCTTCCGTCGACGTCGGCGTCGGTCATCGTGACGATGCGGTGGTAGCGGAGCTTGTCGATGTTGAAGTTGTCGCCGACTCCGGCGCCCATCGCGGTAATGAGGTTGCGGATCTCATCTGAGGTGAGGACTTTGTCCAGGCGCGCCTTCTCGACGTTGAGGATCTTGCCCCGCAGCGGAAGGATCGCCTGCGTTCGCCGGTCGCGACCGCCCTTGGCGGTGCCGCCTGCCGAGTCGCCTTCGACGATGTACAGCTCGGACAGGGCAGGGTCGCGCTCCGAGCAGTCGGCGAGCTTGCCCGGCAGCGTGCTCGACTCGAGCAGGCTCTTGCGCTGCACCAGGTCTCGCGCAACTGCGGCTCCAGGACCTTGACGCTGATCACGGCGGTCAGGCCTTCGCGCACGTCTTCGCCGGTAAGGTTCGGGTCTTGCTCCTTGAGGATTCCCGCCTTGCGCGCGTAGCGGTTCAGCACGTTCGTCAGCGCGGACCGGAAACCGGTCAGGTGGGTGCCCCCCTCCGTCGTGTGGATCGTGTTGGCGAACGGGATCACGTTCTCGATGAACGTCTCGTTGTACTGGAGTGCCACTTCGACCTGCGTGCCCTCGATCTCGCGGTCGACGTAAAACGGCGGCGCGTTGACCACCGCCTGGTCGCGATTGAGCGCGCGGACGAAGGACACGATGCCGCCCTCGAAGTAGAAGGTGTCCGAGTGACCGAGCGACTCGTCGGCGAGCGCGATCTCGAGACGCTTGTTGAGGTAGGCCATCTCGCGCAGCCGGTGGAGGATGACCTCCCGGTCGAACTTGGTGTCGGGGAAGATCTGCGGGTCGGGCCAGAACCGGACGATCGTGCCCGTGCGGTCGGTCTTGCCGACCGCCCTGACGGCCGATTTGGGCACCCCCCGCTCGTATTCCTGGTGGTAGACCTTGGCGCCGCGATGGACCCACACCTGGAGCCGCAGGCTCAGGAAGTTGACCGCCGAGACGCCGACGCCGTGCAGGCCGGACGAGACCTTGTAGCCGCCGCCGCCGAACTTGCCGCCGGCGTTCAGGCGGGTCATGACGAGCTCGAGGGCGGAGAGGCCCTCCTTCTTGTGGACGTCCACCGGGATGCCCCGCCCGTCGTCGTCGACCTGGACGCTGCCGTCCGCGAACAGGGTGACGACGATCCTCCTCGCGTACCCGGCGAGGGCCTCGTCGACGGCGTTGTCGACCACCTCGTAGACCAGGTGATGGAGACCAGTCGTGCTCGTCGAACCGATGTACATGCTCGGACGCCGCCGCACGTGCTCCCGGCCTTCGAGGACCTGGATCTGCTCGGCGGTATACGCCACGTCCGCGCCTAGGGATTTGGGCCTTGGATCACGCTCCGGAAGCGGCTTTCTGACCGCCATTACAGGTACACCCTCCGCGTACCAGACCGGGGATTTGGCCCTCCCAGCGTGGAGAACTCATAGGGGTCAACTGGGCAGAACTTCAGGCTATGAATTCTACCGGATTTTGAATACGAAAATGGCCGGGCGGCCGGTCTTAACAGGCCTCTTCGGGAGGGTTCGCGGAGGGGGCCTTCCAGCGCAGGACGGGGTCCTCGCTCTGGCCCTGCAGGTAGGCGTTGATCCGGCGCGCCGCGGTCACCTCGTCGAGCCGTCCGACGGGCAGGTTTTTCGGCTCGTCGTGCAGGGCCTGGGGGTCGGTCCTGGCCTGGGCGACGATCTCCTTGATCGCCTGGGCAAACGAGTCCAGCGTCGCCTTGCTCTCGGTCTCGGTGGGCTCGACCATGATCGCTTCAGGCACCACCAGCGGGAAGTAGACCGTCGGGGCGTAGAACTGGCGGTCGAGGAGCGCCTTGGCGACGTCGAGCGCCCGCACGCCGTTCTCGTGAAGGTTGTGCGCGCTGGCCACGAACTCGTGCATGCAGGGACCCGCGTGGGGCATCTCGAGGTCGGTCTCGACGAGCTTGCGCAAGTAGTTGGCGGAAAGCACCGCATCCTGGGATGCCTGGCTGAGGCCGTCACCTCCCATGGCCAGGATGTACGTGTAGGCGCGGACCAGCATCCCGAAGTTGCCGTAAAAGCTGCGCACCCGACCGATCGACTGCGGGCGCTTGTGGTCGAGCACCAGTTGCCCGTTGGTGCGCTCCACGGTCGGCGCGGGCAGGAACGGCACGAGCTCCGCCTTGACACCCACCGGCCCGGCCCCCGGACCGCCGCCGCCGTGGGGCGTCGTGAAGGTCTTGTGCAGGTTCATGTGCACCGCGTCGAAGCCCATGTCACCCGGGCGGCAGATCCCCATGAAGGCGTTCAGGTTGGCCCCGTCGTAGTAGAGCATCGCACCGGTGGCGTGCACCATCTCGGCAATATCCAGTATCTCCCGCTCGAACAGGCCCAAGGTGTTGGGGTTCGTCAACATCAATGCGGCGGTGTGGGGAGAGAGCTTCGACTCGAGGTCGGCGAGGCTGATCCGGCCATCGGAACCAGACTTGACCTCGACGACGTGAAATCCGCTGAGGGCGGCGCTCGCCGGGTTGGTGCCGTGTGCGGAGTCCGGGACCAGCACCTCGGTCCGGTCGTCTTTTCGCGAGCGGTGGAACGCGGCGATCATCCGCAGCGCCGTCCACTCCCCGTGCGCGCCTGCAGCCGGCTGGAGCGTGACCCGGTCCACGCCGACGATCGCGCACAGGGCCCTCTCCAGCCTCCACATGAGCTCGAGGGCGCCCTGCACGGAGTCCTCGTCCTGGTAGGGATGCAGCCCGGCGAAGCCCGGCAACGCCGCCGCCGCCTCGTTCAGGACCGGGTTGTACTTCATGGTGCAGCTGCCAAGTGGATAGAAGTTCTCGCTGATCGAGTAGTTGAGCGAGGCCATGCGGCTGTAGTGGCGCATGATCTCGGGCTCGCTCAGCCGCGGCAGACCCGGCGGCCGGGAGCGAAGCGCCTCGCCGGGCAGCACCTCCGACGGGCTGGGCCCGGTCACGTCGGCGTCGGGGAGCCGCGGCGGGTCCACGGCCGGCCGGCTGAGCTCGAAGCTGAGCGGCTCGGTCACGAGGCGAGCGCCTCCACCAGCTCATCCAGGGCGCGCGCGTCGTTGACCTCGGTGCACGTGAAGGTCAGGACGCCCTTGAGCTCGCGGAACCAGCGGCTGACGTCGAGCCCGCCGAGGATGCCCTTGCGCGCGAGCCTCCGCAGCACCGCTGGGGCTTTGGGCACGCGCACGGGAAACTCGTTGAGGAACTGACGCTCGGGAAAGGCAAGTTCCCAGCCGGGCAGGGCGGCGAGCCGCTGGGCCAGGTTGTGGGCCCGCTTGAAGCTGACCTCGGCGACCTGCCGCAAGCCATAGGGCCCCATGTAGGTCAGATAGACGGCGGCGGCCAGCGCGCACAGCGAGTGGTTGGTGCAGATGTTGGAGGTCGCCTTCTCACGCCGAATGTGCTGCTCGCGAGCCGCCAGGGCGAGCACGAAGCCGCGCCGCCCCTGCGCGTCGTGCGCCGTGCCGACCAGGCGGCCGGGCAGCTTGCGGACGAGCTCTTTGTCGCACGCGATGAAGCCCACGTGCGGTCCGCCGAAGCTGGGCGCGAGGCCTAGCTGCTGACCCTCACCCACAGCGATGTCGGCGCCGTACTCGCCCGGCGGAGCGAGGATGGCCAGGCTGATCGGGTCGACGCATGCGATCGCCAGGGCGCCCACGTCGTGCGCGGCGGCGGTCAGCGCGCGCGGGTCGGTGAGCAGGCCCAGGAAATCCGGCTGCTGAAAGATCACCGCGGCGGTCTTCTTGTTGGGCTCGCCGTCCTTGCGGACCTTGATCCCGCGGCCGTCGCCGAACGCGCGCAGCACCTGCACGTACTCCGGGTGCACGTAACCCGAGACGAGGACCTCGTTCCGCCCGTTGTGGACGTGGGCCATCATGGCGGCCTCGGCCACCGCGGTCGCGCCGTCGTACAGCGAGGCGTTGGAGACGTCGAGCCCGGTCAGCTCGGCGATCAGGGTCTGATACTCGAAGATCGCCTGGAGCGTGCCCTGGCTCGCCTCCGCCTGGTACGGCGTGTAGGCGGTATAGAACTCCGGCTTCGAGGTCACCGCCGCAACTGCGGCCGGGATGAAGCGGCGGTACACGCCCCCGCCCCGGAAGGTCAGGCGGTCTGCAAAGACGCGGTTGCGGCCGGCGAGTGCCGCGACCTGGGCCATCGTCTCGAACTCGGACAGACCGTTCGGCAGCTGCAGGGACTCCAGGCGAAGCGATTGCGGGATGTCGACGAGAAGGTCGTTCATGGAGCGGACGCCAAGAGTCTCCAGCATCGCCGAGCGGTCTTCGGGGGAATGGACGAGGTACGGCAATCTAGCTGGCGGAAGCCTCGGTCACTTTCTTGTATTCCGCTTCGTCGAGTAGGTCGGTCGGCGCGTCGCCGACCAGCTCGATCTTCAGGATCCAGCCCTCACCATACGGATCGGAGTTGATCAGCTCCGGCTTGGTGGCGAGCTTCTCGTTCACCGCCGTGATGCGTCCGGCCACCGGCGCGTAGAGGTCGCTCGCGGCCTTGACAGATTCGATCACGCCGAAGGTTTCGCGCGACCCGAGCTTGCGGCCGGTGCTGGGCAGCTCGAGGAAGACGACGTCGCCGAGCTGCGACTGCGCGAAGTCGGTGATGCCCACAGTGGCCACCTTGCCGTCGACCGTGACCCATTCATGCGTCTTGGTGTAGCGACGGTCAGGCATGGCGACTCTCCTTCTTCTCGCTGAGTGAGCGGGCCGAACCTCGATAGAAAGGTAGCTTGACGACGTCGGCGCGGGCCTCACGCCCTCGCACCTCGACGATCGCGCTGTCCCCGACTTGCAATGATCGCGCTTCCACCATCGCAAGCGCGATCGGGTAACCCAGGAAGAAGGAATGGGTTCCGCTGGTGACGATCCCGAGCGCCTTGCCGCCCGCCGATACTGCGGCGCCGTGGCGTGCGATGTCGCCCGGCTGGAGCTTCAGCCCGACCAGCGTCCGACGTGGTCCTTCGGCTTTGATCTTTTGCAGCGCGTCGCGGCCGATGAAGTCACCCTTGGCCAGCTTCACGGTCCAGCCCAGTCCCGCCTCGTAGGCGTTGACGGTCTCGTCCATGTCGTTGCCCCACAGGCGCAGCGCGGCCTCGAGTCGGGTCGCGTCGCGTGCACCGAGTCCAGCCGGAAGGACTCCCGCCGACCGGCCGTGCTCGAGGATCGCGTCCCATACCGCGCCCACCTTGTCGCCGCTGATGAACAGCTCGAAGCCGTCCTCGCCCGTATAGCCGGTCCGCGAGATGAGCGCATGGATGCCCGCCACGTCGCCATGGCCGAAACCGAAGTATGGAATCGCGTCCAGGTCAACTCCTTCGCTGGGCAGGAGCTCCTCCGCACGCGGACCCTGGAAGGCGATGAGGCCGAGCTCCAGGGTGCGGTCCTCGATCTCGACATCGGCCGGCGCATGAGATCGAAACCACTCCAGGTCCTTCTCTCGATTGGCCGCATTCACGACGACAAAGAAACCCTCGCTGCCGCGATACACGACGAGGTCGTCGATGACTCCACCGGCCTCGCTGCACATCAGGTTGTACTGCGCCTGACCGTCCGCCAGCTGCCCGACGTCATTGGTCACCAGGCGCTGGATGAAGTCGACGCATGAATCGCCGGCCACCCGAAACCGACCCATGTGCGACACATCGAACAGCCCAGCGACCTTGCGCACCGCGAAATGTTCGTCGCGGATGGACGTGTACTGCTGCGGCATGTCCCACCCGCCGAAGTCGACCATGCGGCCGCCCAGCGCGACGTGCCGCTCGTACAGAGGAGTGCGCAGGGGTGCGCTAGGCGTCAAGCGCGTCGTCGATGTCGACGGCGTCGGCGTCGATGAACTCCAGGAGCTCCTCGTCGTGGCGGCGCCGCGCATCGGCCACGACCTGCGCGACGTAGCGCGTCCGGTCAACTGTCCACTCGAGCTTCTCCGCGATCTGCGCCGCGGTCGGCTCGTGACCCAGGTTGCGGCGAAGCAACACCTCGGTCCGTTCGTAGTCGTTGGCCGCGGAGACCAGGAGCTCGGCGTCACGCACCGCGGCCGCTTCGGCGGCGATCGCGGCCTCCATCTGCTCGCCAATCCTGTGCTCCGCAAGCTTGGCAAAGTCGCGCTCGTCGCTCGTCGCGAAAGCATGCACTGCTTCGAACAGGCCCAGCGAGCCTTCCTGGACCAGGTCGAGCACGGAAAGCCCCCTGTCTTCGCGGGCCTCGGCGAGGCGGATGACGAGTCCGAGGTTGGAGGCCACGAGGCGTTCCTGGCTGGTGCGGTCGCCGAGCGCCGCCTTCTCGAGCAGGTCGGTCCGCTCGGCCTCTCCCAGCGGTGGCGTCACCCTGGCCTGCTCGCGCAGCTCGCGCAGGAGCGGGTCATCGCCATCCGGATGGACGGGTTCGGCAGCCACCGCTCGATTCTACGCCCGGCTTGTGGAGCCTCCCGGAGGCCGATGTTCCACGTTTTACATCGGCATGCGGCCCGGTGGGTCGCCATACTCGGGGCATGCGCGCGCGGGTTGCGCTCCGGTTGGTCTGGATGCTTTTTGCCATCGCGGCCGCCTTCCTGCCGATCCAGGCCGCGGCATCCTCCCCGCATGTCGAGCAGGTCGACCTCACGGGCGACATCAACAACATCATGTCCGCCTATATCCAGACCGGGGTCAACCGCGCCGAGGCCGATCACGCCGACGCGTTGCTCGTCGTCATGAACACGCCGGGCGGCATCTCGACCTCGATGGACGAGATCGTGACCAACCTGCTCAACTCCACCGTGCCGGTGATCGTTTACGTCTATCCGAGCGGCGCCCGGGCAGCCTCCGCCGGCCTCTTCGTCGCCCAGGCCGCCGACATCGTCGCGATGGCGCCCGGCACCAACATCGGGTCGGCCCACCCGATCCAGGCGACAGGTGAGAACCTGACGGGCGACCTGGGCGCGAAGGTGCTGAACGACGCGGTCACCCGCGTCCGCAACCTGGCATCCATGCACGGCCGCAACGCCGACTGGGCAGAAGAGGCGGTGCGCAACAGCGCGAACATCAACGCCGAGGAGGCGGTCAAGCTTCACGTCGCCGACCTGGAAGCGTTGGACATCAGGTCGCTGCTCAACGAGGTCGACGGCCGCACCGTGCCGCGCACCGCCGGCAGTCTCACCCTCCACACGGGCGGCGCGCTCGTCGACGATTTCGCGATGCCCTTCTGGCAGGTCTTCCTCAACGCTCTCATCGATCCCACCATCGCCGCCCTGCTGATCATCGTCGCCGGCTACGGCATCATCACCGAGCTGCAGAATCCAGGACTGATCCTGCCCGGCGTCGTGGGAGGCATCGCCGCGGTCCTCGCCATCGTCTCCCTCGCCAACCTGCCCGTGAACATCGCCGGCGGTTTGATGATGCTTCTCGCCCTTCTCCTTTTCATCGCGGACCTCAAGGCGCCGACACATGGGTTCCTCAGCGTCGGTGGTGTGTTTGCGCTCGTCCTGGGCATGGCTTTTCTGATCAACACCGGGCCCGTCGGCCTCGGTGTGAACCCGATCGTCTCTGTCATCACCGGCCTCGTGACCCTCGGTTTCTTCGTGTTCTTCATCCGCAAGGTGATCACGGCCAGGCGGCAGCCGGCGCTGTCGGGCGCGGACAGCATGCTCGGGTCGGTCGGCGAGGCGCGCGAGGCGCTCGCGCCCGAAGGTCTAGTGTTTGTGGCTGGCGCGCTCTGGAGGGCGACCTCTACCTCACCGATCCCCGCGGGTTCGCCTGTGCGGGTGGTGGGGCGTCAGGGTCTCCAGCTGCAGGTTGCGCTCGAGAACGGTCAGGCTAAGGAGAAGAAATAGTGGACGTGGGGACGCTTGTCGTACTCGGCGTTGTCGTCTTCATCATCCTCATCGCGGTCTTCTCGAGCTTGCGCATCGCGGCCGAGTACGAGCGAGGAGTCGTCTTCCGCCTCGGCCGTCTGATCGCGCTCAAGGGTCCCGGGCTCTTTTTCATCATCCCGTTTGGCGTCGACCGCCTGGTCAAGATCGACCTGCGCGTGATCACGCTCGAGGTGCCGCCACAAGAGGTGATCACCAGCGACAACGTGACCGCCAAAGTGAACGCCGTCATCTACTTCCAGGTCGTCGACGCACGCAAGGCTGTCGTCCAGGTGCTGAACTACATCAACGCGTCGTCGCAGATCGCGCAGACGACATTGCGCGCGGTGTTGGGCCAGTCCACGCTCGACGAGCTCCTGGCCGAGCGAGACAGGATCAACCAGAACCTGCAGAAGATCATCGACGAGCAGACCGAGCCGTGGGGCATCAAGGTCTCGGTGGTCGAGATCAAGGACGTAGAGCTGCCTCAGACCATGCAGCGCGCGATGGCGAAGCAGGCCGAGGCCGAGCGTGAGAAGCGGGCCAAGATCATCAACGCGGACGGCGAGTTCCAGGCTTCGCAAACCCTGGCGAACGCGGCGCAGGTGATCTCGTCTCAGCAGGGCGCGCTTCAGCTCAGGTTCCTTCAGACCATGGTCGAGATCGGGTCCGAGAAGAACACCACGATCATCCTTCCCCTGCCCATCGAGCTGATCAAGCCACTGATCGATATCGGGCGGGCCGCCGACGGCTCACCGACCCCGCTTCCCGAAAAAGGCACCAAGACCGGCTGATCGCGCACCTCCCCCTCGACGCCGGCACAGCTCTCGTCGAGCTCCTGCCGCTGCCGCTGATCGTCCTGGCCAACGCGGCCGTAGGAAAACCGTGGGCCAGGGTCGCGACCCCCGCGCTGGCGGCCATCCCGGCGGTGATGACTGGGCTCGTCGGAGCCCTCGACATGCTCGGGGCGCCGGCGGGGACGACCGGCCTGACCCGGCAGGCGGCATTCGCCGTCGACGCGGGCACGATCGTCACCGCGGTCGCCGCCGGCGGATTTGCGTTCAAGCCGATCCGCAAGGACCTCGCGACTTTCCTTCCGATCGACCCTGACAGCCCCGTCCACGCTCTTGCGCTCGTCCTGGCCACGATCTTTTTCGGCACGCAGGTCACATTCATCGCGTTTACCGACGTGCTTGCGGCCGACAACGCGCAGCCGGCCCTGACCCTGCTCGACCTCTTCCTCAACGAGATTCCCTTTCTCATCCTGGCCCTGGCCGGAGTGGGCATCTTCATCCGGCGGAGCGCCGCGGGGACCGCCGTCCGCCTGGGACTGGTCCGCCCCGCGTGGTGGCAGCTGGCACTGGCCCTGGCAGCGGCCGGCGCGTTCTTTGCGCTCGGTCAGGGGTCGGATGTGATCAGCCACGCGTGGACGCCCGACGTGGCGCGGCGGGTCGATATGACCACCCAGCATCTATTCGGCCTGCTGGGGAATCCGGCCGGCATCGCGGCCGTGGCCCTGCTTCCGGGGCTGTGCGAAGAGATCCTTTTCCGCGGGGCGCTGCAGCCGCGAATCGGCCTGGTCGCGACCGCTTTGCTGTTCACCGCGATCCATACCCAGTACGGCGCCTCGGTCGACACGGTCGCGGTGTTTGTGATCGCGATCGGACTTGGCGTGATCCGGAAGTACACGAACACAACCACGACGTGCGTCACGCACATCAGCTACAACCTGTTGGTGGGGATCGGAATCGCGGGCGCGGCGCTGAACGCGGCCGTGGTCCTCGAGCTGGCCCTCGTCCTGGTCACCGCATACGCGCTCTGGACGAGGCGACGCCGCGCCGTCGCGCTGGCGGAGGGGCCTTAACAACGTGGCTGGTCAACCAGTCGAGCCAGGGCTAGAATCTCGCCCAATGGCACCAGATATAGGAGTTACCAGCGAAGCCAGGCCCAACATATTGGCCACCAGCGAAGTTCCGGTGATTGCGGTGGTCAACCAGAAGGGGGGCGTCGGCAAGACGACGACGGCGATCAACCTCGCCGCAGCCTTCGCCGAGGTCGGCCACCCCACGCTCCTGGTCGACCTGGACCCGCAGGCGAATTCCACCTCCGGCCTGGGGCTCGATCCCGCCCGCGCCCGGTTGAACATCTATCACCTGCTAACCGGGGAGGCCACCGTCGCGGAAGTGGCTCAGCCCACTGGAGTTGCCGGCCTGACGCTCATCCCCTCGCACATCGACCTCGCCGGGGCGGAGATCGAGCTGGCCGGGGCCGCCGACCGGGAGGGCCTGCTGCGCCACGCGCTCTCCCCCGCCCCGCCCGGAGTCGAGATCATCCTGGTCGACTGCCCGCCTTCCCTGGGCCTGCTCACCCTCAATGCCCTGGTCGCGGCGACCAGCATGCTCATCCCGACGCAGTGCGAGTACTTCGCCCTCGAAGGACTGCGTCACCTCATGTACACGCACCAGCTGGTTCGGTCGCGCCTCAACGCGAGACTCGCGATCGCCGGCATCCTGATGACGCAATTCGACGCACGGACGACGCTTGCGTGGGACGTTCTCAACGCGGTCAGGCGCTCGCATCCGCACCACGTCCTCGAGACGCTGATCCCGCGCAACGTCCGCTTGAGCGAAGCACCCAGCCACGGCAAGTCCGTGATCGAATACGACCCCACATGCCGAGGCACGGCCGCATACCGCGCACTCGCGAAGGAGCTGCTTGAACGATGAGCCAACCACGCCCACGCGGACTCGGTCGCGGACTCGATGCCCTCATCCCGATGTCAAGCCAGGGCGACGCGCTCGTACCGCAGATGATCGCCGTCGACCAGATCCGACCCTCGCGGCAGCAGGTGCGCTCGCGATTCGACGCCGAGCCGCTGGGCGAGCTCGCTGAGTCCATCCGGCTGCACGGAGTCCTCCAGCCCCTCCTCGTGCGGCGGCTGGCGGACGGTTACGAGCTGATCGCCGGCGAGCGCCGCTGGCGCGCGGCGCGGCTCGCCGGCCTCAACGCGGTGCCCGCTGTGGTGCGTGGCGACGCGGGCAATGACGAGCAGCTCGTGCTCGGCCTCATCGAGAACCTGCAGCGCACCGACCTCGATCCAATCGAAGAAGCGCGCGGCCTGCGCCGCCTCATCGAAGACTTCGGGCTGACACACGAAGAAGTCGCGCAGCGTATCGGCAAGCACCGTGTTTCGGTCACCCAATCGATGCGCCTGCTCGCCGGCTGCGCGGCGGTCCAGTCCGCGGTCGCGTCCGGCGTCATCACCGCGGGGCACGCGCGTGCCCTGGTCGCGCTCGAGAGCCAGGCGGCGCAAGAACACGGCCTGAAGGTGCTGATCGCGCGACATCTTTCTGTGCGGCAGACGGAGAACTGGGTGAGGACGTACCGCCCAGGCCGGCGCAGGCACGCTGACTCGTCTGCCGAGCTGCGGGCGCTCGCCGCCGACGTTGAATCCAGCCTCGGCCTGCCCATCAAGCTCACAGGAAACCTGAATCGCGGCAAGCTCGAGCTTCGCTACTCGAGTCGCGAGGAGCTCGAACGGGTCTGCGCTAAGCTCGTCTCCTGACAAGCATGGCGGTCCAACACGAACAAGCGGCTGGCGCCGCCTCCGCAGATCGTTCGCCCGCTGCATCGCTCCTGCGCGAGGTCGCCGAGGTCGTCGTCCTCGCGGTCATCCTGTACATCGGCATCAGCTTCGCGGTGCAGGCAGTTCACGTCGAGGGCCTTTCGATGTTTGCCACCCTCGACGACAACGATTACCTGATCGCGAACAAGATCGACTACCGGCTCCACGCGCCGCAGCGGGGCGACATCATCATCCTGCGGCCACCGAGCAGCAACTCGACTGACTTCATCAAGCGGATCATCGCGCTGCCCGGTGAGAGACTGCTGATCACGGGCGGCTACGTCTACATCAACGGCCACAGGCTCCACGAGCCGTACCTGCCGGAGGAGTGGACGAACGACAACACGTGGAACAGCGGCGTCGAAAAGACGATCCCTCCGAATAGTTACTTCGTGATGGGCGACAACCGCAACCGCTCGCAGGACTCGCGCTTCTTCGGACCGATCAGCCGTGACCGGATCGATGGCAAAGCCTGGTTTCGCATCTGGCCGCTCGACCATTTCGGCAGCATCTACGACAAGATGCCGATGCTGGAGACCGGTAGCACCGTGGTCGGAGCGCGCTCGGTAGTCCCCGCGGCAGTCTGACCCGGGCTCAGGCCCCTATCGCGAGGCGGAACGCGCTGTCACGTGAGAACGGTCCGATCACCGACATCTGCATCGGATTGCCCAGCACCTGTGCCGCGACCCTTTTGATGTCGGGAGCGGTCACGGCGTCGACCATCGCGATCTCCTCGTCGATGGTCTTGATCTCGCCCAGCAGCAGCTCCTGGTAGGCGAGCCAGAAAACCACGCCGTTGGTGGTTTCGAGCTCGAGGCGCAAGCGCCCCTTGGTGAACTCCTTGGCGCGCGCAATCTCCGCCGGCGCAACCTCTTTTTCGGTCAGGCTGCGGAGCTCGGCCATCACGGCGTTCACCGCATCGACCGCCTTCTTGGGATCGACGCCGATGTAGACGCCGAGATATCCGGTGTCCCGGTGCTTCTGCGTGAAGCTGTGGACGTCGTACGCGATGCCGAGGCGCTCCCGGATGTTCAGGAACAGCCGAGAGCTCATGCCCTCGCCGAGCACCGTGTTGAGCAGGTCGAGCGCGTATCGGTCCGGGTCGAGATAGCTGAGGGCCCGCGCACCAACGCAGATGTGCGCCTGCTCGGTCTCCCGCCGGCGGATCAGCACTCGCGGCGACTCCAGCGGCGGCGGCGGCTCGGCGGCGACGGAGCCGTTCATCTCCGAACGCAGCGACAGGTTGCGCGTGACCTCGGCAAGGGTCGGCCCCTCGTCAAGCGCTCCCGCGGCGCCGATGACCAGGTTGGGCAGCCTGTAGCGCGCGTCGGCAAACTCCAGGATGTCGTCACGGTCGAGGCGCGAAACCGATTCCTCGGTCCCCGCGATGTCGCGCCCCAGCGGATGGCCAGGCCAGATCAGCTCTTCGAAGAGGTTTTGAACGTAATCCTGCGGTTGGTCCTGGTACATGCGCAGCTCTTCCAGGATGACCATGCGCTCGCGCTCGACATCCGCGGGATCGAGCTTCGAGTTCGTGACGATGTCGAACAGCACATCGAGCCCGAGGTTCATGTGCTCTGCGGGGACGCGCGCCCAGTAAGCGGTCAGCTCCTTGTCGGTCGAAGCGTTGATGAATCCGCCGACGCCTTCGATCGAATCCGCGATTTCCTTCGAGGTCGGCCGCTTGCTCGTGCCCTTGAAATAGAGATGCTCGATGAAGTGAGAGACGCCGGCGAGACGATCGTCCTCGAGGCGCGAACCGCCGGCGAACATGAGGGCCAGGCTGGCCGACTGTCGTTCGGGCATCGGCTCGATCACCATCCTCGCTCCCCCGGGCAGGTGGTGGACTCGATGGGGGGAAGACATGGGACGGTCAGTATAAGAACGGCCGGGTCAGCTGCCCTCGCGTAAGGCGCCAAGGGCGGCGTAAAGTGTCATCGCGACAAAGTCGGCGGGCATGCCGTCCGAGACCGCATCCAGCGCCTCGCCCAGGTACCGGCGGACGTTTGGCACAGAGTCCACCTCGCTCATCTCGAGGCAGTCGCGGATCGCCTCGGCGATCTCGGTCGGGGTGATCTCCTCGTCGCCGGCTTCGTCAGCGACCGAGTTGACGAGCGCGATCGCCTTCCGGATCCGCTCAGTTGCGGCCCGGGCGGGCACGCCAGGTCCCTAGCGGACCGCTGACTCGTCGGCGGGCTTGCGGGGACCGACGACGACGCGGCGCTCGGGCTCCTCGCCGATGCTCGAGCTGGTCACATCGGGGTCGCCCTCGAGCGCGAGGTGGATGGCGCGGCGCTCGAAGGGCTGCATCGCATCGAGCGTGATCGCGTCGCCGGTCATCTTGACCTGGCGCGCGGCGCGCATCGCGATCTCGCGCACAGTGTGCTCGCGGCGCTGCCGGTATCGCTCGACGTCGACGATGATGCGCTCGCCTTCCGCGAGGTGCTTGCCGACCATCACGTTCGTCACCGACTGCAGCGCGCGCAGAGTCTCGCCGCGCCAGCCGATCAGGCCGCCGAGGTCGCGGCCGCTGATGTCGAGCGTGATCGGGTCGGACCCGGTCCGGACGCTGACCTGGGCGCGCACTCCCATGTGCTTCAGCAGACCCTCGACCAGAGTCCTGGCGATGTCCGCCTTACCGTTCGCGGGCGCGGAAGCGCCGCCCGGCACGGGCGCCGTCTGGTCGAGGACGGTGACCTCGACAAGGGTCTCCTCCGGCGTCTCGCTCAGGATCTTCACGTCGACGTTGCGCCGGCTCTCCTGCAGCTCGATCAGGGCCGCGTCGACCGCCTCATCCAGGGTGCGGCCACGGCCTTCGGCGGATCTCAATTGCGCTCACTCTCCTTGCGTTGTCTGGCAGCCCGGTTCCTGGCCTTCTTGTCTCGGTTCAAGCTCGCGCTATTCGGTGGAAGGGCCTTCTGGCCGTTGGCCGACCCCCTGACGGGCAACGCAGGCGCTGCGTCAGCCGCCTTCCGGAACCGAGCCGGCAGCACGTTTCCCCAGCCGACGACGAAGCTCTGCTGAATGATACTGACGCAGTTCCCGACAAACCAGTAGAGCCCGAGGCCGGCCGGAACGTTCAGGGCGAACCAGCCGATCATCAGCGGCGAGATCAGGACCATCGTCCTTTGCATCTGCTGCGTCTGCTGCTCCTGCTCGGTCGGGTTGGGCGCCGCCGGCATCTGCAGCATTCGCGACTGGATCAGGGTCGTGAGCGCGGCGAGCAGCGGGAACACGATGTAGGCCAGGACGGGGATGGGCATGCCCGCGAACAACAGGTGGTGGTTGGGGTTGTCGTTCAGGTTCGGGATGAACAGGAAATGAGTCGCCACGTCGTGACTGCGCGCGAAACCCGTGAAAACGTAGTAGAGGGCGGTGAGGATCGGCAGCTGGACGACCAGCGGCAAGCAGCCGACCAGGCCGCCGAATGGGTTGACCCCGTGCTCCTGGTACAGCTTCATCATCTCGGTGTTCAGGCGCTGCGGGTCTTTCTTGTATTTCTTGCGGAGCTCCCCCACCTGGGGCGCCAGCTTTCGCTGCTCGACCAGCGTCTTGCGCTGGGTGACGAGCTGGAACTGCTGCAGCGGGGCGAGCAGCAGCCGGATGAGGATCGTGAGGATGATGATCGCCACGCCGTAGGCGCCGATCGCGCTCACGATCGGCACGCCCGCCACGTGCGAGTAGATGAAGCCGAGCGCGCTGTTCAGGGTGACCCCGAAGATCGCCCACCACGCGTCGTGGATCGGGCTGAAGAACTTGAAGAAATCCGTGATCGAGGTCAAGGGGTTCATGGCACCGGGTCGTAGCCGCCCCTGGCGAAGGGGTGACAGCGGGCGATGCGCACCGCACCCATCCAGCCGCCCTTCAGCCAGCCGTAGCGCTCGATCGCCTCATAGCTGTAGTGCGAGCACGAGGGGTAGTAGCGGCAGGCAGGCGGCAGGATCCTGGAAATGGACAGCTGATAACCGCGGATCAAGATCAGGAACAGCTTGGTCATGGCTTTATCTGGGCGAGCCTGAGCGCAGCCAGCGAAGCCTCCGCCCTGAGGTCGGCGAACGAGACCTCGAGCGCCGCCGGGCGGGCGATCAGGACCACGTCATATCGTATTCCCACCTGGCGCAGCGGCGAACCAGGTCCGAGGATTCCTTCGCGGACGACCTCGCGGAGCCGTCGCCGGGCCCGGTTGCGTGCGACCGAGCTCTTGATCCCCCGGCTCACCGTCACGCCGACCCGACTCTCGGCCAGCTCGGTGGGAACGGCGAACCCGACCAGGGCGCGCCCGCTGTGGAACCGCCGACCGCTGATGGCGGCCTGGAAGTCCGACCGCCGGCGAACCCGCAGACGACTCTTCATGATCGAGTGCGCTCCGACGCGCGTGGAGGCGCGTAAAGCCTGGTTTAGGTCAGCCGCGCGCGGCCCTTGCGACGGCGATTGCGCAGCACGCGGACTCCGCCACGGGCGCTCATCCGGCGCATGAATCCGTGGACGCGCCGGCGATATCTTTTCTTGGGTTGATAGGTCCTTTTGATCGGGCCAGTGTAGCGGAGCGAGCGAAACCGCCTTATGATACCGCTTCTATAACTTCATCGTGTTTGCCGTGGCCTTGCGGTATCCACAGGCCGGTGTTATATTCCCCGGCCGGAAGCAGCATCGACACGGCGCTTATCCAATGCCCCAGTACAAATTGCGCCACTCGGTTCCACCAAACACCTACAAGTAACCAACAACTAGTCATACAATCCCGCTTCCATATTTCGGGATCGACCGGATGGTGGATTTCGGACAGGTCGGCACCGCCAGCCTGTGGAAATCCGGTCCGCTCTTTTCCACAGGGACCAAGGAGGCGGAGCTCATGCTCGAAGGGCTTCGGTTGAATCCGCGGTCGTCCAGAGCGCGAACGTGGAGTCGCTGCTCGGGCGAGGTAGCGGCGGCCGGCAGCAATAGAGTCCGACCGGAGTTGTCCACAGGATTTGCAGAGCGGCCAAGGCTCCGCTCCACAGGTCCGACGGGGCTGATCCACAGCGCGTGGCGCAGCCTGGCAAAGAAGGAGGAGGTGGGGTGAACCAGGACCAGATCTGGTCACAGGTCCAGGAGGAGCTGCGCTTCCAGCTCGCCAAACGTACCTATGACATGTGGCTCAAGAACACGTCCGTCGTCTCCGCCGACGGGGGCACTTTCCGCATCGGCGTTCCAAGCAAGCTCGCCAAAGATTGGCTCGAGGATCGCTTCTCCGGCTTGATCCAGGAAACGCTCCAGGCGGTCACCGGCTCTGAGGTCGACGTCGACTTCGTCATCGCGCCGTCGGGCCACCGGCCGGCGCACACGTTGTTCGACGGCGACGAGCACAACGGTCTGGAAAACGGCCATGAGAATGGGGTGGTGGAGGTCGCCGAGGTCGCGCCCGTCGCGCCGTCGGAGCTCAATGCGCGCTTTCGGTTCTCATCGTTCGTCGTCGGTCATAACTCGCAGTTCGCGCACGCCGCGGCCAAGGCGGTCGCCGAGGCGCCCGGTGACAGCTACAACCCTCTCTTCCTCTACGGGGGAGTGGGGCTCGGCAAGACACACCTCATGCACGCCATCGGCCACGAGGTCCACGGGCGGTTTCCGCGCAAGCGAGTCGTGTATCTCACCTCCGAGCAGTTCACCAACGAGGTGATCAGCTCCATCGCCACCGCGCGCATGGGCGAGTTTCGGCATAAGTACCGGACCGTCGACGTGCTGCTCATCGACGACGTCCAGTTCCTTGCAGGCAAAGACCGGACCAAAGAAGAGTTCTTTCACACCTTCAATGCGCTGCACGAGATCAACAAGCAGATCGTCATCTCATCCGACCGCGCGCCGAAGGAGATCCCGACGCTCGAGGACCGCCTGCGCTCGAGGTTCGAGTGGGGCCTCATCGCAGACATCCAGCCCCCGGACTTCGAGACGCGACTTGCGATCCTCCACTCCAAGCTCGGTGACAACTCGAGCCTCATCCCCGAAGAGGTGCTGAGCTTCATCGCGCACAAAGTCCAGCGCAACATCCGTGAGCTCGAGGGAGCGTTGACGCGCGTGCAGGCGTTTGCCGCAGTGCACCAGCGCCAGATCGACGAGGAAGAGGCGGCGCGCCTTCTTTCCGACATCATCCCAGCCGGCACGCGCAAGCCGATCAACGTCGAGCGGATCCAGGTACTCGTCGCCGACTACTACAACATTTCACTCGACGATATGAAGGGGAAACGGCGCGACAAGCACATCGTTTTCCCGCGCCAGGTCGCCATGTACCTGGTCCGCGAAGAGACACCATCGTCACTGCCCGCGATCGGCAAGGCATTCGGCGGGCGCGACCACACCACTGCGCTGCACTCGATCGAGAAAATCGCCAACGAGCTCAAGGAAGACGAGCGCCTCCGTTACGAGGTGCAGGCGATCCGCGAGAAGCTGTACGTGCAGTGACCAGGCTTTCCACACTTTTTGAAAACCGGCTGGGGACGCGCTTGGGATGGACGGCCGGCGGCCATTTCCTCCCCAGCGAGTCAACAGCCGACCCTGGGCTGCACGCCGATTGCCCAGAGCTTACCCACAGCTCATTTCGATCGGTAAATGATCTCGACATCCACAGTACGCACAGCGCTTACTGTTATCGGATACGAATTCCTTCTACTAAGAGAATCTTTATCAACGGGGGACAACTTTCGTGAATGCCAAAGTTCTCACAGCTCAAATGAAGGTCACCTGCAGGCCGGCGGTCCTGGGCCAGGCTCTCCAGGTCGTCTCGCGCGCGATCTCGAGCAGAACCACCCTGCCGATCCTGAACAACATCCTGATCGAGACCACCTCCGAAGGCCTGGCCCTGACCGCGACCAACCTGGAGATCGGGATTCGCAAGGTCGTCCCCGCCGAGGTGGCGGTCGAAGGCTCGACCACCGCACCGGCACGGTTGCTCACCGACTTTGTCGGGACGCTGCCTGACGCGGAACTGGAGATGACGCTCGACGCGAGCACCCAGTCGCTTGGCCTTCGCTGCGCGCGCTTCGACACGCACATCAAGTGCATCGAGGCCGAGGAGTTTCCGCCGGGGCCGCGACCGGATGAAGGCGACAAGCTCGAGGTAGCCCTCGACGACCTGGTCGGTGCGGTCGAGCAGACTCAGATGGCCGCCTCGACCGATGAGGCGCGCCCGGTGCTCACGGGCGTGCTGGTAATGGTGCAAGGTGGGAGCCTGACGCTCGCCGCGACTGATGGCCACCGCCTGGCGGTGCGCAAGCTGTCCGCCGCCGCCCCCTCCGAGCTGGAGGCGAGCCTGATCGTGCCGGCCCGGGCGCTGGCCGAGCTCTCGCGTGTCTTGAAGGGCGAGCCCGGCAAGGTCGAGGTGATCATCTCCAAGGCCCGCAACCAGGTCTTTTTCCGAGCGGGCAGCTCGGAGCTGACCTCCCGACTCATTGACGGAAAGTATCCAAACTACGCACAGGTTATCCCCAGTAAGAGCTCGACCAAGGTCAAGGTCTCGACCAGCGAGCTGACGCAGACGGTGCGCGCCGTGTCGCTGTTCGCTCGCGACAGCGCCAACGTCATCCGCGTCAAGGCGCAGGCCGGCGAGCTGACGCTGTCGGCCACCACCAACGAGGTGGGTGACAGCAAGGCGGAGATGGCCGCCGACGTCGACGGTTCCGACATCCAGATCGCGTTCAATGCCCGCTACGTCCTGGATGCCCTCGGGGTGATCGGGGAGGATCAGGTCGAGCTGCTGTTCGACGGTCCTCTCAGCCCGGGGCTCATGCGACCGCCGGGCAAGGAGCACTACCAGTACGTGATCATGCCCGTGCGGGTGGCGATGTCCTGACGGAGTGAGCCTCCGTCGGTTGCGGCTCAGGAACCACCGGAACTACTCGCAGCTGGACCTCACGCCAGGGCCTGGCGTCAACGTCTTCATAGGAGCGAACGGGCAGGGCAAGACCAACCTGCTCGAAGCGGTCGCCATGCTGGCTCTTTCGTCGTCGCCGAGGGCCCGCCGCGATACCGAGCTGGTCGGGCCGGCCGCGCCGGCGTCGCGCATCGAAGCCGAGGTCGAAAGCGGCGTCACGCGGCGCGAGATCTCGATCACCCTCGCGGTGGAGAGCGAGCGGGCCAGGCGCACGATCGAAGTCGACGGCGTCCGCCGCCGGGCGTTCGACCTGCCGGGAACCTTCCGCGCCGCCCTGTTCTGGCCCGACGACCTCGGGCTGGTCAAGGCGGGCCCCGAGCTACGCCGCCGCTTTCTCAACCAGATGCTGGTCCAGGTCGAGCCGGGCTACGCCCGGGCGCTGGCCAACCTCCGCCGCGTCCTCGAGCAGCGAAACAGCCTGCTCAAGCGAATCGCCGCGGGCGAAGGTGGCGAAGACGTGCTGGAGGCCTGGAACCACGAGCTGGTCGAGGTCAGCGGCGAGATCGTCACGGCGCGCACGCGGGCTGTCGCGGAGCTGGGCCCGGAAGCAGCCAGGTGCCACGCCGAGATCGCGTCCGGCGAGCGCCTCGAGATCCACTATTTGGCGCCTCCGCAACACTACGCCGAGGCTGTGGAAAACTCCCTGGCCGAGGACCTGCGCCGGGGCACCACCAGCCTCGGCCCGCACCGCGACGACCTCCTCGTGCTGCTGGACGGCCACGAGGCTCGTTCCTACGCTTCCCAGGGCCAGCAGCGGACCGCGGTGGTGAGCCTCAAGCTGGCCGAAGCCGGGTTGATCGAGAGGCGCACCGGCGAGCGGCCGGTGCTCTTGCTGGACGACGTCCTCTCGGAGCTGGACGGCGAGCGGCGCGGGGCTTTGCTCGCCGAGGTTGCCTCGGGCGGGCAGGTCGTGATCACCTCGGTCGAAGCGGGGCCTTTTCCCCGCGATCTGATCGCGAAGGCGATGGTCTGGACCGTCATCGAAGGCAGGATCGAGCCCTGTGGATAAATTGGGCAATATCCTGCCGAAGATCGTCCGCCGGCAGCCCGGCGGAGCCCGCCTCATGGGAGCCCAGGTGGCGGTCGCTTTCCGGACACTCATGGGACCGGACGTGGCCCGGCTCTGTGACGATGTCGAGCTCCATTCCGGGACGCTCCTGGTGACGACCTCGAGCCCCGCGCTTGCCCACCAGCTCAGGCTCGACGCGGAGACGATCCTGGCCCGCCTGAACCGACCTGACCTGGGCCGCAAGGTGCGCACGCTCCGGGTCCGGATCGGGCGTCCCACGCTTTCATGAGGCTCGGCCGCGAGCAGCAGAAGGCGGCCGCGCTCGGCGTGGGGCCGGTGCGCGTGGTCGCGGGGGCAGGCACGGGCAAGACGGCGGTCATCGCGGAGCGCTTCCGCCGCCTCGTCGCGAGCGGCGTCTCGCCCGCGTCGATCCTGGTCATGACCTTCACCGAGCGCGCAGCGCGGGAGATGCGCGCGCGAATCGAGGACCTGATCCAGGCGCCGGCACCGTCGGTCGGAACCGTGCATTCGGTGGCGCTCGGCTGGCTGCGCGAGGACGGACGCGCGGTGGGCGTGCCGGTCGGATTTCGGATCCTGGCCGGCGCGGATCGGTGGATCCTCGCGCGCGAGCTCATGTGGAGCATCGGCGACGCCGCGCTGACCGGCGACGAGCGGCCGGACGACCTGGTCGCACCGGCTCTGCAGATGCTCGAGCGGATGAAGCAGGAGCTCGTGCCGCTGGAGCGTCTCGAGACGTGGGCCGCCTCGACCGACGACGCGGAGCGTGCCGGGCTCATGCGTGCCTGCATCAGGCTCTTCCGCGCGTACGAGCGCGAATGCCGACTGCAGCGCTTCCTGGACTTCGACGACCTGCTCGTCCTTGCGCTCAGGCTGTTCGAGAAGAATCCCGCGGTGCGCCTGCGCTACGCCGCCAGGTATCCGCACGTGCTGGTCGATGAGTACCAGGACCTGAACCTGGCGCAGGAGCGGCTCGTCGAGGTGGTTGCGCGCGATGGCGATCCATTCGTCGTCGGCGACGACGACCAGTCCATCTATCGCTTTCGGGGCGCCTCGCGGGCCAGCCTGGAACGATTCCTCCGCAGCTTTCCGTCCGCGCAGACGATCACGTTGGGTCGCAACCGGCGCAGCTCGCGGCGCATCGTCTCCGCCGGCGCGGCCCTCATCGCCAACAATCCGGACCGGCTGCCGAAGGACTTGCGCTCCGTCGAGGCCGGGGCGCCGGTGCAGCTGTGGCAATGTCCTGACGGCACGTCCGAGGCGGACGCCATCGCGCGCGAGGCGGCCCAGCTACTTGATGATGGGATGGCGCCTTCATCGGTCGCGGTGCTGTGCCGGACCAACGCGATCGCGCGGCCGATCGCCCTGGCACTGGCTGCGCGCGGGCTTCCGCATGTGGTCATCGGCGGCCACGGATTTCACGACCAGTCAGAGATCAAGGACATGATCGCGATGCTCCGCGCGATCCGCGATCCCGGCGATCGGGTCGCGCTCGCCCGGCCAGCTGCCGCGGCGGTCCAGCAGTTGCTCGAGAGGATGGCGGTAGCCGCGAGCCAGCTCGACGTTCGCGACCTCTTCTATGAGCTGATGGAGCAGTCGGGCTACCTCAGGGCGGCGCCAGAAGCTGCGGACAACGTGAGCCGGTTTGCCGAAAACATCGCGGACTTCTGCGAAACATCGCCCGACCACTCGCTGGACGCGTTCATGCACCACCTCGACCTCGTCCTGGTCTCGGGCGAAGACGAGGAGCCGGCTTCGAGCGATCTGGCTGACGCGATCCAGGTGATGACGATCCATCAATCGAAGGGGCTCGAGTTCGACGCGGTCTTCGTGCCCTCGCTGGTGGAGGGTCGGCTGCCCCAGTCAGGCCGCTCGCCGCGGTTCGAGCTGCCCCCCGCCGTTCTCGAACCGCTCGTCCGCGGCCGCGAGGACGTGATCGCCGAGGAACGGCGTCTTCTCTACGTGGCCATGACGCGCGCTCGACGCCGCCTGTATCTCACCCGCGCGACTCACTACGAGGGAGGCCGGCGGTGGAGGGAATCGCGCTTCCTCGACGAGGTTCGCGCGGCGCGGCCGCGCGCCCTGCTGGAGACGGAGGTCACGGCTTCGGCCAGGCCTGCTCCGCCCGTCGCGGTCAACGGGCACACCGGCGACATTCAGCTTTCATACAGCGCGATCACCGCGTACAAAGACTGTCCGCGCCAGTACTGGTATCGCCACGTCGAGCGCCTCCCGGCGGTCCAGAGCGCGGAGGCGGTGCATGGCGTGATCCTGCACGACGTGCTGCGGCGCGCCGGCGAGCTGAGGCGGGAGGGCAAGCCGATCAGCGCGGCCCGGCTGAGGTCGATCCACCAAGACGTCTGGAACGCCACTGCGTTCCCCGACCCGCGCCGAGCGCCCGCGTTCAAGCGCAATGGCGCCGCCGACCTGGAGGCCTACCGCGCGCGCGGCGGCTTTGACGTCGCGCCCGAATACCTGGAGCAGCCCTTCACGCTGTCGATCGACGGCTGGAACCTGCGGGGCGTGATCGACCGCATCGACCGCACCGCCGGCGGCTGGCGCATCACGGACTACAAGAGCGGCCGCCCCATCTCGCGCCGGCGGCGTGACCTGCAGGTCGCCCTCTACGCGCTGGGCGCCACGGCCGCCATGAAGCTCGAGCCCGTCGAGCTCGAGGTCGTGTACCTCGCGTCGGGTGAGTCGACGCGGGTGGAGAAGGTGGCGGACCTGATGCGTGGCGCGGAGGCGGAGGGGACCGAGGTCGCCGAGGGGATCAGGGCCGGACGATTCGAGTCGAGGCCCGAGCGGCGGCGCTGCCGCCTGTGCCCTTACCGGCTCGCCTGCGCCGACGCGCTGTAGCGCACCGCCAGCAGCAGGCACTCCCTGGCGATGTCCGAAGAAGCGTAAGGATGGGTGAGCTCTTCGGCTTTGCGTGACATCTCGCGCCACGTCGGGCCGCCTTCGGCCAGGACGCGCACTTCGTCGAGCAGGTCTGATTCCTTCGGTGCAAAGGCGCCAATCCCCGACTCGACGACGAAGTCCACGTTGGGCGACTCCTGCCCAGGCAAGAATCCGGTGATCACGAGAGGCAATCCGGTGGCCAGTGCCTCTGCGATGGCGCCAGGCCCCGCCTTGGTGACGACGAGGTCGCACGCTCGCATGAGCTCCGGCATGTAGTCGACAAACCCGAACACGAGCATCGGCGTCGAGATTTCGAGCTCGTAGAGGCGGCGGCGCAGCTTCTCGTTTCTACCGCATACCACCGCGAGCTGCCACGGATGAGGTTCTTCGGCGAGCTCGCGCACCTGGGCGGCGAGGTGGCCAACCCCGGCCGCACCTCCCATCACGAGCACCGTGAAGCGGTCCTCCTCGAGGCCGAACCTCCGGCGCAACGCTTGCTTCTCACCAGGCGCGGGCGGCCGGAACCGAAGGTCGACGGGCAGACCGAGAAGCTTCACGCGGTCCGCCGGCACGCGCCGGCGCAAGGCGACACGACGCGCGCGCTCCGTCGGCGCGATCACCAGGTCGGCCTGGCTGAAGGTCCAGCCGCGGTGGAAGTCGACGAGGTCGGTGATCACCGTCATCAGCGCCCGCGGACGGCCGCTGCGGCGGATCGCCTGGTGCGCCACGTGGTTGAGCAGCGGGTGGACCGACAAAACGACGTCAGGGTCATGCTGCTGCAACAGGTGGAGGACGACCTTTCGCACGCCAGGACCGAAGATCGCGCGAATCGCGGCGAAGGTCGCCTGCGTATTGCTCGTGTGGTACAGGGCTCCCCAGGCGGCGCGCGAGCGCCGAATCATCGGTGAATAGAGCGCGGCCAGCCGTCGCGTGATCGTCGGTCCCTGGCCGATCAGCGGGTCCGCCACGGTGACGACGCACGTGGGATCGAGCGCCTTCAGGGCGTCGGTGAGCGCGCGCGCCGCCGCGCGGTGTCCGCCGCCCGTGTCGCTGAACAGGATCAGGATCTGCGGCGAGCCACCCGCCGGTGTCGGCTGGAGTGGCGGGGCGTGCTGTGGCGAGCCGGACGCGGCTTGTGTTACTTGCGTCGCGCCGCGGCGCGACGCGCGATCCAGCGCATGTTGTAGGTGGCCAGCAGGTAGGTGACGAAGCCCATCGCGACGATCGCGATGGAGACCCAGAGGATCGTGCGCTTGGCGAGCTCGCCCGGTGACAGCGTGCCGCCGCCGGGGTTGTGGTTCTGCTGGATGATGTAGGCGGCCAGGTCCTTGACGTCCTGGTCGGTCAGCTTCGCGTTGCCGCCCTTGACCGGCATCGTTCGATTCCCGTCCGTCCGCCCGTTGGTGATGACTCCGATGAGGAACGCCGGGTCGAGCGGGTCGGCTACGCCGGGCAGCTTCTCGATCGGGTTGAGCACGGCGCCGATGCCGCCCTCCAGGCTCGCGCCGTGGCACGCGGTGCAGTTCTGGGCATAGAGCGTGGCGCCTTTTTGTGGGTCGCCCGGCAGCGTTGCGGCCCCGCTGGCCGTGGTGGAGGGCGAGGGTGACGCGTCGGCGAAGGTGGACAGGGCCGTCAGGATGAAGAAGGCTGGAATCCCCACCACCCCCAGCAGGAGTCCTCTTGTGACTCGCATGTCCCGGCCAAATCATATCGGGCCGGGTTCGGCCGGGTCGGACGGGAATACGGCCGGACGTCGTAGGTTTTACCAGTTGTGGGTTCTTGCTCGCCGGTCTCAGGGTCCGGCTTCTGCTGCGTTTTCAGACGCTGGCTTGACACTAGATCGGCGTACCGTGGCTGAGGAAACCGGACCTCTGTCTGGCCGCTCCGCACCGCGGATCGCGGTCATTTCCATGCACACGTCGCCCACCGCGTCGCTGGGCCATAACGCCAACGGCGGCCTGAACGTGTACGTCCACGAGATCTGCTCGGCATTCAGCGACCGGGGGATCGCGACCGACGTCTTCACCCGGCGCCAGTCGGCGGACGATCCGAACATCGAGGCGCTGGCTGCCCTCTCGCGCGTGATCTACCTGCCGATCGGCAGCGGTGTCGACAAGTACGCCCTCTACGACCGGGTCCCCGAGTTCGCCAAGGGCATCCTCGACTTCGCGGCGCGCGACGGCGTGAGCTACGACCTCGTCTTCTCGCACTACTGGCTGTCGGGCGAGGTCGCCTGCATCATGCGCCCGCAGCTTGAGGCCGGCTGGGCCCACGTCGCGCACACGCTCGGCCTGGTCAAGAACAAGACCCTGGCCGCAGGAGCGCGCCCGGAGCCCGCGCTGCGAATCCGGGTGGAGAGCGAGATCGCCCAGCAGGCCGACCTTCTGATCACCTCGACCAACGACGAGAGCGCGGAGCTCGTGCAGGCATATGGCGCGGACCCGGCGAGGGTTTTCGTCGTCCCGCCGGGCGTCGACCTCTCCACATTCCAGCCGATCGAGCGTGGCGAAGCACGACGCACGATCGGATACGGACCTGGCCGCCTGCTCCTTTTCGTGGGCCGGCTCGAGCGCCTGAAAGGCGTGGAGGTGGCGATCCGCGCCCTGGCGCTGCTCAGCGATCGCGCGCACGACGACCTGCGCCTGCTCGTCCTCGGCGAGGACAGCAAGGACGGGGACGAGAGCGAGAAGGAGCGGCTGAAATCAGTCGCAGCGGCCGTCGGAGTGCGGGACCGTGTCGACTTCCTGGGCTCGGTCGCACACCACGAGCTGCCCTTCTTCTACTCGGCGGCCGACGTCTGTGTGATGCCTTCGTACAGCGAGTCGTTCGGGTTGGTCGGCCTCGAGGCGCAGGCGTGCGGCTGCCCGGTCGTTGGTTCAGGCGTGGCGGGTTTGCGCTCGGTGGTGCGCGACGAGGTGAGCGGCTACCTGATCGACAGCCACGACCCGGCGGCGTACGCGGAGCGGATCGGCCGCCTCCTCAACAGCCCGGACCTCGCGCAGCAGATGGGGCGTCGGGGACGCCTCCTCGCGCAGCGCTATTCGTGGATGCGCACCGCCGACCGGCTGCAGGAGCTATTCGCCGATGTCGTGGAGCGCGCTCAGGTGCGGGTCCACGCCAGCGCGCGACAGGAATAGGGGAACGACGCCGGGTCCTGCTTCGTAAGGGCGATGGGCCTGGTGCCGTCGGCGTTCATCAGCCAGACCTGGTCGCCGCTCAGAAATGCGATCTGATGACCATCGGGCGAAGACACGGGCGAGGTCACGTCGATCGCCGCGTCCGACGGAAGACCTGCCGCGGCGTTGAGCTGTGCGGGCGGCGCCGCAACGTTGAGGACGAAGGCTTTGTGCGTGACTCCGGTGGAGCCTTCGACGGCCGCCGAGAAGACGAGGTGGGTCGCGTCCGGCAGCCAGGCCGGGCGGCCGGCGATGTCGCCGCTCGTCATTGTGCTCGTCGCCGCGGCCCCGGTCAGGTTGCGCACCTCCAGGCTCGTGGTGGACGGGTCGTGCCGGAGGTAGGCGAGGCGCTTGCCGGTCGGATCCCACGCGACCGCGCTCACCGGCCCTGAGTCGAGCGCCAGCTCGTAGCGGGCTTTCAGCCCGACGTCGTAACCCCAGATCGCGTTGAGGTCCGAGGTGGCGTGGATGAAGGCCACACGGAGGCCGTTCGGAGCGACGGCGGATTCCGCGACGTCGGTGGCGATGACGTCGTCAGAACCGTCGGCCCCCTGCCGGTGGAGCGCCCCGACGTCGTCGATGTAGACGTATCCCATCCCTGAGGCGAGCGCGGCCGCCCACGTCCCGTGAAAGCTCATCAGCGCCGTGCTCCCGCCCGGGCTGTACTGCCACCACGTCTCTTTCTGGTCCTCGATCAGAAGTGAGTCGCCGTTGGGAGACCAGCTGAAGGCGCGGACGGCGCTGGCGTCGAATAGCTGGCGCGGGAACGCGGATTCGTTGACGATCCACACGCCGCCAGGCGAGCCGTCCACGCCGTCGGTGGCGAAGGCTATCCAGTGGCGCAGCGGCTGCAGCGCCCCGGTCGTGAACCTCACGGTCTGGTCGCGGCCGAGCTGGTTGCCGTCGACGTCGAGCGCGGCGGTGTTGAGGAGGATCTGATAGTCGGTGTCGGCCGCGAGAAGCTGCGACGGGGCGATGATCGCGCGGCGGCTGTCCCCGGGATCGATGCGGACGTCGAAGGGGACGCTGGGGTTGATGGTGAGCGCGCTCTTCAAGCTTTTCGCGTCCATGCCGCGCGTGAAGTCGAGGCCGAGGTACGCGGCCGGGTCTACGCCGCCTTCACCGTTGGCCGGCGTCGAGCCGGCCAGCCCAGGCGCCCCTTCGGTCGTGAAAGACCAGTGGTGGCGGAGGGTGTAGACGTTGCCGGCCCGGTCGTGGTAGCCGGACTCGAGGATGACCTCGTAAGCCGTGCTGGTGCGCAGAGTGGCGTGGTGGTAGAGGAGCTCGTGACCGCTGATCCACTGGATCGAGCCGGTCGTCGCCGGCGCGAGGCGGAGGCGGCTTTCGACCGAGGCCGGGTCCACGTCGTGGTCGAAGATGATCCGGACGGGGGCGGCGGTCGACACTTCGACGGAGTTGCGCTGCGGGGAGTAGTCGACGATCTGCGGCGGGTCGCCGCCGCAGGCCGCGAGGGCGAGGTTCAGCGCGACGGCGCCGGCGGCCAAGAATGCGGGCCTCTTCGAGGGCCCTCCCTCTCCCGTCGGCCCCCTCCCCCGAGCCGAACCAACCTGGGGCCAGCCTAGCTTCCAGAACAGCAAGCGCCAACCCACCCTGTTAAGGGTGTACACCCGACCTTAGAGGTAGGACTTCAGGCGCGCCCTCATCTCTTGCGCCAGCTGCTCCAGGCGCGAGGAATCGACGAACAGCAGCGAGATGCTGGGGATCTGGTCGATCGCGGCCTCGATTCCGGCGAGCGACGGATCCGCCGCACCAAGGATGTCCTTCACCTTGCGTGCCCGGTTGCCGAGCGCGTCCTCGGCCATCGCCTGCAGCTCGGCCACGATCGAGCCCCAATCGAGCTGCGGGCCGCCCGCGGGTCGCGGCGGCGCGGTCGGCGCGACCTGTGACGCCGCCGGCGCCGGCGAAGGTGGGTTGAAGCCCGCGGAGAAGGAGCCCGTTGGGATCTGCGCCGTCGGCGGCTCGGCAGGCATCACCGGGATCGTCGGCACCGACGCAATGGTTGGGGCGACCGGCTCTGGCTGAGGCGGCGCGGCCGCCGGCGCCTGGGGCTGCCGCGACCTCTGACCGCCGACGATCTCGTCGACGTCGAGCGGTGGATGCTTGGTCGTGTCCGCGGACTTGACCTCGATCATGGCGTTCGGGTCGTCGCACAGCGCCAGGGCGCGGTCGGGCTTGTCCGAGATGTCACGAGACTCGCTCGTGTACGCGCCGGCAAGCTCGCCCCCCGCGAGGATGATGACGCCCGTCCCAGCGCTCGAGCGGATCATCACGCTCCCGCTCAGCTTGCGCTCGCTGAGGAAATTCAACAGCGCTTTCATGTCGACCCATCCGGCGTACAGCTCCGTGTACATCGGGCGCGACACCGTCAGCTCGTACAGCCCGTCGATCAGCTCCGGCGAGAGGCCGACGACGTCGAGCACGCCATGACCCGCCGTCACGTCATCGTTGAACTGCTGCAGCGCCGACTTGCCGAGGACCAGGCTCCCCGCATCGGCCGCGCCGTCGTACAGGCACTCAAGCGCGGATCCGTCGCGGAAAAGGATCAAACCAGCGGCGTCGTCTGTGAGCAGCCTCACGTAGCCCGTATAGCCCTCGCGCTCGAGCGTGGTCAGAAGCCGCGGGAAGTCGACGAAGGACGTCTTCAGCGAGTCGTAAAGGATCTGTCCGGCGGGTACGGGGATCGGCTCGCGGCCGTGCTTCGGCTGCGGGCGGTGCTTCACGCCACGTCTCGGCTGTGGTGCTTCCACCTTTCTCTCCGGTTCAGCATGATCCTTCCTCTCGCTTCTTGGCTCTGGCGCCTCGACGTGAGGCTGAGGCGGAGGTTCCGGCTTTGGTTCGGCCTTCGGGGCGGCCTGGGCGGCGTGGACGAGCTCCGGGATGCCGGCCTTGACGGTCTCATCGGCCGGCAGCTTGGCCTTGGCGTCGAACTCGAAATCGCCCCTGGTCCAGTGCAGGGCGCTGACCACCGCCTCATCGCCCGACTTGCCGCCGCCCTGGGCGTGAAAGAGATGCCCGAACAGGAAGTAAAGCGAAGCCGACTGCCCGTTCCCGTCGCGGACGATAAGGGTACCCGTGGACCGCTCACCCTGAGCGGACTCGAGAAGCGTTCGAAGTGGGGTTTCGGCCAGTGAGCCGTGCGACTGCAACAGTCTTCTCCTCGAGATCGGCCGGCCCGATCGGGATTAAGAGAAAGTTAGTATAGGCATCGAGATCACAGCAGCGCGCCCGGAGCCTCCTGCGCGGGGGCTTGCACCTCAGCCCGCCCCTGCGCGCCTCGTGTTGATCCGCCACGGACAGTCGACCTGGAACAGCGAGCACCGCATCCAGGGCCAGCTCGACCCCCCGCTTTCTGCCGAAGGGCGCCGGCAGGCCGAGCTTCTTGCCGATAGGCTCGTCGGCCGAGGCTTCGCAGGCTTCTACACGAGCGACCTCGATCGGGCCTTCGAGACGGCGGAAATCCTGGCGCCAAAAGTCGGCGCCCACCCCGAGCCGGTCAGAGGGCTCCGTGAGATTTTTCTCGGCGATTGGGAAGGACTGCGTACCGAGGAGATCGCCGAGCGCTTCCCCGAACCATGGGCCAGGTGGGTCGAAGAGCCGGACTGGGACGTGGTGCCGGGTGGCGAAGGCGCCGCAGATTTCGACAGCAGGGTCGGCGCAGCATTTGATGACATCTTCAGCCGGCACGACCGCGGTGACGTCCTGGTCGTCACTCACGGCGGCGTGATTCAGATCGCGCTCCACCGTGTCGTCGGCCGTCCGAGCCGCGGCCTGTTTCCTTTCAAGATCCAGAACGCCTCGATCTCGCTCGTCGAAAAGCGCAACGGGCGCATGGTCATCGCGGGAGTGAACGACATCGCACACCTCGAGGCCGCGCTCGTGACGGATGTCGGTCCCGGATGATCCGGGACGCAGAGGAGTGGGACGGCCACCTCGACCGGCTCGCGTCGCCCGCGCCGCTGCTCCAGTCGTGGGGGTGGGGCCAGGTGCAGCGCAAGGCCGGCTGGAGCACCCACCATGTGGAGCTTGGCGGCACGATGGCCAGCGTTCAGCTCCGCAAGGTCGGCCCCGCGACCGAGGCGTATGTCCCGCGCGGACCACTTCCTACCAGGCCCGAGGCGATCGACATGCTCCTCTCATGGGCCCGCAGCGAGCGGATCGCGCGGCTGGTTGTCGAGCCCGAGGCGCCCGAGAGCTTCGGCGAGGTCCTCGCGGGCAAAGGCTTCCGCCAGGTCAAACCGATCCAGCCGCAGCACACCCGCATCATCAAGTTGCTGCCTCCCGACGAGCTGCTCAAGACATTTCGCCACGGCCGCCGCTACAACATCCGCACCGGTCGCAAGCGCGGCGTCATCGTGGAGGAGGGCAAGGATGCGGCAGAGCTGGCGCACCAGTCTGCGGCTGTGGAGAGGCGCGAGTCGATCCACCTGCCCGACAGGCGCTACTACGAGCTGCTGCTCGACATCCTGCCGTGGTGTCGCACCTACACCGCGTTCGCACCCGAGACGCGGGAGCCGCTCGCAACGGTCCTCGTCGCCCGGCACGCCGGTCGCGCGTACAGCCTCTTCGCGGGGCGCAGCGGCAGGCACCCGGAGCTCATGGGCAACGACCTGGCGTGGTGGTCGGCGATCTCCTCAGCGGCCGAGGCCGGCTGCACCGACTTCGACCTGTGGGGGATCCCGCCGCCCGACGCCCGCCCCGACCATCCATGGCACGGCATCGGGCTTTTCAAGTCCGAATTCGGCGGCGAGACGGTCTCCTACCCTGGGGCGTGGGAGCTCGTGCTGTCGGCCGCTGGGGCGCGGCTGATCGGCATCGAACGCAAAACCAGAGCCTACATTCGGGGCCTGAAACGCAACATTCCCTAACAATCCTTCAGATACGTTAGGATGGTCGTGTGGCTGTGGCGGAGTCAACCCGCAAGGTCCTGGTCGTGGAACCGGACAGCTCGACGAGGCGGGAGATCAGGCTGGTCTGCGAGCAGGACGGTTACCAGGTCGTCGAAGCCGACGCGGGGTCTGAGGCGCTGCGCCAGGTCGAGAGCACGCGGCCGAGCGTCGTCCTGCTCGAGGTGACTCTGCCGGACGCCGCGGGATTCGACGTGTGCCGCGAGCTTCGCAAAGTGGACCCCGGCGTACCGGTGATCATGATGAGCTCGCGCTCGGACGAGATCGACGCGGTGGTCGCGCTCGAGATCGGCGCCGACGACTACGTCACCAAGCCGCTGCGCCTCCGCGAGCTGGTCGCCCGGATGGCGGCGCACCTCCGCCGGTCGCGCCTCGAAAACGCCGAGGCGATGCGCAGCCGGCTCGAGTTTCGGGACCTCGTCATCGACGTCAACGAACGTCGGACCTACAAGGGCGGCAAGGAGGTCGAGCTGACCCACACCGAGTTCGACCTGCTCACGTTCCTCGCCAGCAATGCCGGCAAGGTGTTGAGCCGCGAGAAGATCCTCAACTCGATCTGGGGCTACGAATATCCGATCGAGACGCGGGTGATCGACGTCCACATCCGAAACCTGCGGCGGAAGATCGAGACCCAGCCCTCGCGTCCCTACTACATCCTGGCCGTGCCGGGGATCGGTTACCGCTTCACGAACGCCCGCCCCTCCTAGGGGTCCCCGCGAAGTCGCGGCGCAGCCTCAGACTTCGTGGGGCTTTCTGATTCCGAGCTCGTCGAGCGACTCGACCACGAAAGGCCGCTCGCCTATTCGCGGATGCGGGATCACCAGGTCGGGCATGGCGACGCGCTCGTCGCCGAAGAACAGGATGTCGACGTCGATGACGCGCGGGCCCCAGCGGCGCGTCCTGGTGCGCCCGCCTTCTCGCTCCACCTCCTTGGCGGCCTGCAGCAGCTGGCGCGGCGTGCCGGACCATTCGCCTTCGACGACCTGGTTCAGGAAACGAGGCTGGTCCGCCACGCCCCACGGCTCGGTCTCGATGACCTGGCTCTGGCGCAGGATGCGGACGCCTTTCTCGCGCAGGCGCCGGCGTGCTGCGCTCAGGTTGCGCGCGCGCGCGCCGAGGTTCGAGCCAAGCCCCAGGTAGACGAGGGTCAACGCATTCGGTCGGCGACGCGGACGGCGCGGGTCATCGGCAGCACGTCGTGCACGCGCACGATGTCGGCGCCGCGCAGGATCGCCGCCACCACCGTCGCGGCGGTGCCCTCGAGGCGGTCGCTCACCGGCAGGTCGAGCAGCTTGCCGATGAAAGACTTCCGCGACGTGCCGACCAGGATGGGATGCCCGAGCTCCTTCAGCTCGTCGAGCCTCCGCATGACCTCCCAGTTCTGGTCGGCGGTCTTGCCGAAGCCGATGCCCGGGTCGACGATCACCATTTCTTTCGGCACGCCCGCGCTGACCGCGCGCGCGGCCGCCGCGGCGAGGAAGCGCTTGATCTCATGCATCAGGTCGCCCGCGTACTCGGTCCCATCCTGGTTGTGCATGAGGACCATCGCGCACCCGTGGCTCGCGGCGAGCTTCGCCATCGCCGGCGATCGGGTGAGCCCCCAGACGTCGTTGACGATCGTCGCGCCGGCGGCGACCGCCGCCTGCGCCACGTCTTCTTTATATGTGTCGATCGAGACGGGCACGCCCGCGTGTTCAGCGAGCCGGCGCACCACGGCTTCCGTGCGCGAGATCTCTTCCGCCACGGTTATGGGGACGTGGCCGGGACGAGTCGACTCGCCGCCGACGTCGAGCATGTCCGCGCCCTCGCTCACCATGCGCATGCCCTGCGCGACGCCGGCCTCGACGTCATCGCCAAGGCCGTCGCCGCTGAACGAGTCGGGCGTGACATTGACGATGCCCATGAGATAGGTGCGCGAGCCCCACTCGAACCGCCGGCCTCCGATTTCCGCGATCACGACGCGATTATGCTCGGGGACAAGATGAGGCTGGACGACCTCGCCCGCGGCGCCGGCGCCGTGCTCGAAGGCAACCCCGAGGTCGAGATCAGCGGCATCGCGTACGACTCGCGCCGGGTGGCGCCCGGAGATCTCTTCGTTGCGGTGCAGGGGATCCACGTCGACGGCCACCACTACCTGGCGGACGCAGCAGAGAAGGGCGCCGTCGCAGTGGCGATCGAACGCAACGTGAATGTGCCCGAGGGCGTGCCGGTTCTGCGGATGCCTTCGACCCGGATCGGTCTCGCCGAGCTGGCGGCAGAGTTCTACGGCCGCCCTTCACGCCGGCTCACGGTCGCCGGAATCACGGGCACAGATGGCAAGACGACGGTCACGCACATGGCGGAGCACGTGCTGCAGGCGAGCGGAGTCGTCGCGGGCGCGATGAGCACGGTCGCGTTCAAGGTGCGGGGCCGTGAGGTCGACAACCTCACCGGCCAGACGACAACCGAGGCGCCCGAGGTCCAGGCATGGCTCGCGCGCATGGTCGAGGCCGGGGCGCAGTGCGCGGTCATCGAGACGACATCGCATGCGCTGGTGCAGGAGCGCGTGCGGGCGTGTGAATTCGATGTCGCCGCTTTCACCAACGTCGGACACGATCACCTCGACTACCACGCCACGTGGGAGGACTACCTCGACGCGAAGGCGCGGCTCATCGACCTGACCGCCCACGCCGCAGACAAGGGGGTCGAGAAGACCGCGGTGCTGAACCGCGACGATCCCAGCTTCGAGCGCCTGGCACGGAAGGCCATACCGCGGCGCTGGACGTACGGCATGACGACCGCCTCCGACCTGCACCCGCTCGACCTTGCGATCACAGGGTCGGGCTCGCGCTTCCGGATGAAGACCCCGCTCGGCGAAACAGAGGTCACGCTCAACGTGCCGGCCCGCTTCAACATCTACAACGCGCTCTGCGCCGCCGGCGTGTGCCTCGCCCTGGGCGTCCCGGTCGAGGACGTGGGCCAGGGCCTCGCCGGGTTCGAGGGTGTGCGAGGCCGCCTCGAGCCGGTCGACCTGGGCCAGGACTTTCGCGTGTACATCGACTTCGCCCACGCCGCCGGATCGCTGGCGAGCGCGCTGGCCGAGCTGCGGCCCTTCACGCGCGGCCGCCTGATCGCGGTCTTCGGCTCGACCGCGCGCTCCGACCACGACCGGCCCGGCATGGGGCGCGCGGCCGCCGAGTTCAGCGACTTCTTCATCATCACGACGGACGACCCGTTGAGCGAGGACCCGGTCGAGATCGCGCGCGACGTCCAGTCGGGCGCCGAAGGCAAGGCGCCCGGCCGCGACTTCGAGGTGGTCATCGACCGCCGGGCGGCGATCAGGCGCGCGATCGAGATCGCGCAGGCCGGCGACACGGTGCTCCTCGCGGGCAAGGGACACGAGAGGTCGATGCGGACGGCGCGCGGCTCGGAGCCGTGGGACGAGCGCGCGGAGGCGGAGGCGGCGATCAGGGAGAGGCTGGCGGTTTCCTAGCCGCCGCCCACCATCCGCACGATCTCGACGCGGTCGCCCTCGCGCAGCGTCACCGACTCATACGCGGCCCGCTCGAGGATGTCGCCGTTGTGCTCCACCGCAACCGCGCGAGGGTTCACGCCGAGCTGTTCGAGGTAGGCGAGCAATGGTGTCGGGCCCGCGAGCTCGATCCGGTTACCGTTGACCTGTACGGCGATCACGCGAAGAGTCCGATGGCCGCGTAGCCGGCGGCTCCGGCCGCCAGGCACTCGGCGATTCGCTCTTCGGTCACGCCGCCGATGGCGAGCACAGGGATGCGAACGGCAGTCGCGACCCGCGCCAGGGCTGCGGTGCCGGCGGCTCTCCCGCCGGGGTGGCTGGCGCTTTCCCAGACGGGTCCGAAGATGACGAAGTCCGCCCCGTCGCGCTCTGCCGCCTCAGCGTCCTCCAGCGAATGGACGGAGCGGCCGATGAGCCGGCTGCCCATCAGGGTCCGAGCGTCGCGCGTCGGGATGTCGCGCTCGGGGAGGTTCACGCCGGCGGCGGCGCAGGCGAGCACCACGTCGCAGCGCGAGCTGATGAGCACAGGCAGCGAGGACTCAACGACGAGCCGTCTTGCGTCGCGCTCGAGGCCGGCCGTGGAAAGGCCGGGCGCGCGCAGCTGGAGGATCGTGGCTCGGTCGGCCGCCTTCACGCCTGCCTCCGCGCTGGAGACGATCGCCATCGCCACCGGTTTCGCTAAGTCGGTCGCGACATCCCCTCGGTCGGCGAGCTCGGGCTGGCCTGCGGCCGCTTCGGGATCCGACCCGCGAGGTAAGCCTTGCGCCCGGCCTCCACGCCTCCCCTGATCGCCTCGGCCATGAGCGCGGGTTCGCTGGCGAGCGCGATCGCGGTGTTGACGAGGACCGCATCTGCGCCGAGCTCCATCGCCAGAGCGGCGTCCGAGGGCACGCCTATCCCCGCGTCGACGACCACCGGCACATGCGCCTCTTCGATGATGATCCGGATCTGCTCCATGGTCTGGATGCCCTGGCCCGAACCGATGGGAGACCCGAGCGGCATCACGGTCACGGTGCCGATCTCTTCCAGCTTGCGCGCGAGAACGGGGTCCGCGTTGATGTAGGGCAGCACCTTGAATCCTTCGCCCACCAGCACGCGCGCGGCCTTGAGCGTCTCTTCCGGGTCCGGGAAGAGGTAGCGCGGGTCGGGGATCACCTCGAGCTTGACCCAGTCCGAGAGGCCCATCGACCGGGCGAGCCTGGCGATGCGGATCGCCTCATCGGCGGTCTTGCACCCGGCCGTGTTGGGCAGGATGCGGTAGCGACGCCAGTCGATGACGTCGAGGATCGTCTTCTTCTTCGGGTCGTCGAGGTCGAGGCGGCGCAGCGCCACGGTGACGAGCTCGGAGCCCGATGCCTCGAGCGCGGCGAGCATCGACTCGTCGGTCGGGTACTTGCCTGTGCCGATGAAGAGCCGCGAGCGCAGATGGACGCCCGCGACGACGAGAGGATCCGCGTGGGTCAACGTGGTGGCCACGCGGTCGAGTTTACCGAGCCCGGCCGCTTTGGCCCTGCCCCTCCGGCCCTGCCCCTCCGGCCCTGCCCCTCCGGCCCTGCCCCTCCGGCCCTTCGGGCCACCTCCCCATAAATGGGGAGGACAAGAGGCCACCTCCCCATAAATGGGGAGGACAAGAGGCCACCTCCCCATGAATGGGGAGGACAAGAGGGCTAGGGCAGGTCCTGCTGTAGGAGCAGCGTCTTGTCGCGGCCGTACGTGAGGCGTTTCACCGCGTCGTCTATCGGCAGCCACAGCAGCTTGTCGACCTCGATGCCCGGCTTGAACCGTCCGCCGCGCACCTCCATCACCCAGTAGCAGGCGACCTTGTCGCGTCCGCGGCGGTCAACGTAAGCGGTGCAGCCGAGGGGGCGGACCAGGTCGCAGCGCAACCCGGTCTCCTCGCGGACCTCGCGCAGCGCGCAGTCTTCGGGGCTCTCGTCAGGCTCGATCTTGCCTTTGGGCAAAGTCCAGTCGTCGTACTCGGGCCTGTGGATGACGGCGATCTCGGTCTCACCCGACCGCGAGCTCCGAACCACCACACCACCCGCCGCTCTGATCACGCTCACATCCGCTACATCAAGGATCTTTGTTGCCACCGTTGCTCCTTCGTCAGCTGAAACGTTTGGGTGAGCGGGGTCCCTGGGCGGCGGTAACTGACGTCGGGAGTGAGTTTAACGGCGAATCGCTGCAAGGTCGAGGTCCTTCACCAGATTCTCGATGCGCGATTCTATGACGTTGCGTATCGTGCGCACGTCATCGAGTGGTAGGTCCTTCGGGTCGCGCAAGTCCCAGTCGACGTACGTCTTGCCGGGGATCACGGGGCACGCGTCGCCGCAGCCCATCGTGATCACGACGTCCGCCCACCGCGCCAGCTCGTCGGTGAGGACTCGAGGCACGCGACGGCTCAGGTCGATGCCCTCCTCGCGCATCGCGGACACGACGTTCGGATGGACACGCTCTCCCGGCTCGGTGCCTGCCGACTGCGCTTCGTGACGGCCACCTGCGGCGCGTTCGAACAACGCCTGGCTCATCTGCGATCGTCCGGCGTTGTGCAGGCACACGAAGAGCACGCGAGCCATCAGAGCTGGCCCGCAAGCGCGATCTGGCGGCGGAGCACCCACCGGCTGAAGAGGTTGATCGCGAGCACCAGGACGATCAGCACCAATGCGGCGCCCCAGGCCTGGGCCTGCAGCGACTTGTAGGGAAGCAGCGCGTAGCGGAAGACGGTCATGGGGAGCGCCTGCATGGGTTGATCGGGATTGAGGACCAGGATGTGCGCGCCGAACGCGGTGAAGAGCAGCGGCGCCGTCTCGCCGCCCGCGCGCGCGACCGAGAGCAGCGCCCCGGTGATGACCCCGGGCGCGGCCGCGGGCAGGATCAGCTGCAGCGACACTCGCCAACGTGGAATGCCAAGGGCAAGGCCGGACTCGCGAAGTCCGTTCGGGATGAGTGCGACGGCGCCCTCGGTGGTGCGGACGACGATGGGCAGCATCAGGACGGCGAGCGCCACCGCGCCCGAATAGCCCGAGAAGTGGTGGAACGGGACGACCAGGAACGCGTAGATGAATAGGCCGATCGCGATCGACGGTGTTCCGACCAGGACGTCGGCGGCGAGCCGGACCCAGGACGTCCAGCGGGCGGCGACTCCGTACTCGGCCAGGTAGATGCCTCCGAGGATGCCGATGGGGATCGCCATCAGGGAAGCCAGGCCGACCATGATGGCGGTCCCCGCGATCGCATGCGACACGCCTGCTTGCAAGACCGGCGGGCAGGACGGCTCGCACGGAGGCAGCTCCGCGTTGAAAAAGAACTGCGGGTGGATCACGGAGGGCAGGCCTTTGGCGATCGTGAACCAAAGCACGAGTCCGAGCGGGATCAGGGCGAGCACGGTCAGCGCGTACATCAGACCGAGCCAGCCCCGGCTGGTGAACCGCCGCACGTTGTTGCGGTTCATGCGGTGAGCCGCGCCTCCCGCGAGATCGAGTGGACCAGGAGCAGGGCGACGACGTTGACCACGAGGGTGACGAGGATGAGGACCAGCCCAAGCTCGACCAGCGCGGCCGGATAGATCGTCCCGGTCGCCTCGGTGAACTCGTTCGCGATCACGCTCGCGAGCGTGTACGCGGGCTGAAAGATCGAGTGGGGGATCTGGTACGCGTTGCCGATCACCATCGTGACCGCGATCGTTTCCCCCAGCGCGCGGCCGAGGGCGAGGATCGTGGCGCCGAAGATGCCGGCACGCGCGGAAGGGAGGATCACGCGCCAGGTCGTCTCCCACCACGTGGCGCCCAGCGCGATCGCATTTTCCTTCATGCCGCGCGGCACCGCCTTGATCACGTCCCTCGAGATGGCCGTCAGCGTGGGCAGGATCATCACGGCCAGCACGAGGGCTGCGGTGAACAGCCCGCGCACCGCGGGGTCGCCGAGCCAGCCGATGAACGTGACGCGTTCGGACACCGGGACTTCGATGTTCGCGTAGGTCCACGGAGCGAGCACGTACAGGGCCCAGATCCCGTAGACCACGCTCGGGATCGCCGCAAGCAGCTCGATACCGGTGCCCACGAACCCGCGAAGGTTGGTGTGGCCGGGCTCGGCCAGGATCACCGCCACGGCCACGCCGACCGGCAGCGCGAGGGCCAGCGACATGAAGGCAGTCGCCACCGTGCCGAAGATCGCAGGCAGGGCGCCGAAGGTGTCCGTCACGGGGTTCCATTCCGTGCCGGTCAGAAAGCCCGGGCCGAAGTGCCGGATGGCGGGCGCGGCCTGCTGGAGCAGGGTGAGCACGATCAGCACCAGGGCCGCCGGGACGAAGCTCGCGACGATGCCGACCACCGTGCGAAAGCCGTCGCCTGGACGGTGCGCCACCGCCGCGGCGGCGGGTTTGGCGTCGGCTGCGGTCGCCAAAGTCGCTAGTCGGCTATGTCGGACGGCTTGCGGTCGAGGCGGTAGCCGATGCCCCGCACGGTCACGATCTCGAACGGCGCGACGCCGGCGAACTTCTCTCGCAGCCAGCGGACGTGAACGTCGACCGTCTTGCGGTCACCGGAGAACTCGTGGCCCCACACGTTCTCGAGCAGGGTGTCGCGCGTGTGCACGCGGCCCGGGTGCGCGAGCAGGTAGGAGAGCAGGTCGAACTCGCGAGCGGTGAGCTTGACGTCCTTGTCGTGCAGCACGACGCGCCGCGCCGCGCGGTCGATGCTGAACTCGCCGATGGAGTCGCGCTCCGGCACCGACTTCGGCTCGTTCGCTTCGGGCGAGGCCCGGCGGAGCACCGCGTTGACGCGCGCCAGCACCTCACGCACCGAGAAGGGCTTGGTGATGTAGTCGTCGGCGCCGAGCTCGAGGCCGACGATCTTGTCCACCTCGGCGTCCTTGGCGGTGATCATGATGATCGGCACCCGGCTGCTCTTGCGCAGCGCCCGGCAGAAATCGAAGCCGCTCATGCCAGGCAACATCAGGTCGAGGAGGATCAGGTCCGGGCGCGCGGTCCGCGCCGTCCGCAGGCCGGACGCTCCGTCGCTGGCCTCGTGCACCGAGAACCCGGCCGTGACGAGGTTGTACTTGAGCATCTCGCGGATGCCTTCGTCGTCCTCGACGACAAGCACGCGGCCCGCGCTTCCGTTGCCGCCCGGGCGCGTCATCCCAGCTCGACCACCTGGCCGGATTCGAGGAAGACGATGTCCTCGGCCACGTTCGTGACTCGGTCCGAGATGCGCTCGAGGTTGTGCGCGACCAGCAGCAGGGTGACGGAGCGGAGCGCGCCGTCCGTGTCGACGTGTCCGTCGCCCATCTCCTTGACCAGGTCCTCGAACACGCGGTGATAGAGCCGGTCGATCTCGTTGTCCCGCGCGGCCACCTCCCGCGCGCGCGGCTCGTTCTGGTCGATGAGCGCTTCCAGGATGTCGTGCACCTGCCCGATCGCGAGCTCGCCCATCAGGCCGAACTCCGCCCGCAGCGGCCTGTCCGGCAGCGCGACGAGCGTGCTGGTCATGCGCGCGATGCGCACGGCGTAGTCGCCCATGCGCTCGAGCTCCGTCGCGATCCACTGCAGGCCCATCAGGTATCGGAGATCGCGCGCCACAGGCTGCTGAGTGGAGATGACCATGAAGACCTGTTCGCGCATCTGGCGGAATAGCTCGTTGAGGTACTGGTCCTGCGTGCGAACCTTTTCGGCGGCGCTGCCGTCGCGCCTGCGCAGGGCGTCGAGCGAGGCCTCGATCTGGGACTCGACCAGCGTCCCCATCCGGACCAACAACTCGCGGAGGCTCGCGAGCTCTCGTTCAAAAGTCAGTCGCGGCATTCAGTCTCTAACCGAACCGGCCGGTGATGTAGGCCTCAGTCCGCTGGTCCTGGGGCTGGTTGAAGAGGTCGGCGGTGGGCGCGAACTCGATCAGCTCCCCGTAGCGCTTCTCGGGCTGCATGAGCATGAAGGCGGTGAAATCCGACACGCGCGCGGCCTGCTGCATGTTGTGAGTCACGATCACGATGGTGAAGTCGCGCGTGAGCGTCGACATCAGGTCCTCGATCTTCAACGTCGCCACCGGGTCCAGGGCCGAGCACGGCTCGTCCATGAGGATCACCGAAGGGCTGACCGCGATGCAGCGCGCGATGGCGAGCCGCTGCTGCTGGCCACCGGACAGCGAGGTGGCGGGGTCGCCGAGGCGATCCTTCACCTCGTCGAGCAACGCCGCCCGCTCGAGGCTTTCCTCGACCGCCTCTCGGATCCTCACCTGCTTCCAGCCGAGGAGCCGGGGCGCGAAGGAGATGTTGTCCCGGATGGACATCGGGAACGGGCTCGGGCGCTGGAACACCATGCCGACCTTCTGGCGCAGCTCGAGGAGCTTGCGCGTGGTGACGATGTTCTCGCCGTCGAGCGTGACCTGGCCGGCGGCTCGCGAGTTCGGGACCAGGTCGTACATGCGGTTGAAGACGCGAAGCAGGGTGCTCTTGCCGCAGCCGGACGGCCCGATGATGGCGGTGATCCGCCTCTCCGGGATCTCGAACGTGACGTCGCGCAGGGCCTGGAACTTGCCGTAGTAGAAAGAAAGCGAGTCCACCTTCAGCTTGGGCATTCCCGCTCCGTGCAACGTTCGCAGCGCAGGCCTTGGCGCCTGGACCGGCCGCTCGATGTAAGGGCGTACGTCAGCCATTCCCCGATCTCAGGATAGGCGGGGCTCGATTAACGCAAATTTATGGACTCGTTAAGACTTGGCGGGGCAGGGCTATGTAGAACACCTGGCCGCCGTCCCGGGCCGTCGCGGTCCAGATCCGGCCGCCCAGCACCTGGACCAGGTGCTTGGTGATGGCGAGGCCCAGCCCGAAACCTCCCGCCTCACGTGGCCGGGCGCGGTCGACCTTGTAGAAGCGCTCGAAGACCCGGCTCCAGTGCTCGGGCGAGATGCCAGGGCCGCGGTCGCGCACGCTGATCACCAGCTCGTCGGCGGCGACTTCCGCCTCGACGTCGATTGCGGTGCCCGGGGGCGAGAATTTGGCCGCGTTGTCGAGCAGGTTGTCGAGCGCCTGGACGAGCTTGGCGCGGTCCGTCTCGACGGTGAGCCCCTCGGGGATGGCGGCGTTGACAGGCCGGTCGAGGCTGAGGCGGGCGAGGCTGTCGGTGATCAGCTCATCGAGTTTGAAGGTCGAAACGTCGACTGCCATCAGCCCCGTCTCGATGTCTCCCAGCTGCCGAAGGTTGTCGATGATCTTGCTGATCAGATCGGCCTCGCGGACGAGCCGCTCGGCAAAGCGGCGCCGGTCTTTCGGCA